>Ga0209211_10000486_pt1 | contig 80092 bp, 80 predicted proteins | sample RifGroA2_FD_183992 | JGI IMG/M metagenome (GOLD analysis project Ga0209211, IMG submission 183992) | Groundwater microbial communities from Rifle, Colorado, USA - Groundwater A2 (SPAdes) (version 2) | ecosystem: Environmental > Aquatic > Deep subsurface > Groundwater | place: Rifle, Colorado... | reverse complement strand
TCACCATGAAATTCCACCTTCTTCAACCGCTGCCCATCAGGATCATACCAGTACTTTTCCTTGATGCTGTTATTGATGAACACTTCTGCCAACCGGTTAAAACCGTCGTACACATACCTTTTATCTCCGTTAGTCAATAAATTGCCGTCGGGATCGTAAGTCAAGACTACTTGGGTTTGTGTTGCAAAACTTATAGGCATAAATACTACTAATGCCATCATGCACATTCCAACAATTATTTTCTGACTCATGTTTTCGTGTTATTAACGAGCAAGGAATTATTTCTTCTTAAGCAAATTTTCTTTTGAAACTTTTTTTAATGCGTCTACTAGACCTTTAGAATCAGATAAATAACATTCATATTCCTTTCCTTCCGTATCTTTTATTATAAGAAACTCTTTTTTTAAACAGGAAGGGCCGTGTCTAATAACTTTATTTTTAATTTTTATATGTTTAATGTGTTCCCATGGTAAAAAAATCGGGGGATGTTTTAAGTAATATGAGAAAAAGTTGTCATCAGGAGCATTCCCAATTCTTAAACCTTTATTAGTTAGATAAGATAACCTTATCCTGAGAATCGGTATAAGAAATATAAGTGGTAATAAGAGGACAAGAAAGAAAAAGTTAATAAATGAATATCTGGATTCAATAGTATTATTTTTAAAAAATAAGATAAGAAAGAAGAAAAAAAGTATAATGATAAATATCAACGATAATTTTTTTTTCTTTAAATCATCTCGCCAAGTTATCACCATTGCTAATACACCCCCGGAAGTGTTATATGTATCATAAAGAGTTGACTCTTCAAGTATTGTTAAGTACCATCTTTAGGCTTCCAATCAGGATTACTTGTAGGGTAAGTTCTACCATCACTCGTTACATACCCAATTCCTGATACAAAACCATGCCCTCCATTTTTTCCAAAAACTGCATTTGAAGAAGCACTTTCTCTCATGTGTGAGATCACTTGATTTGCCAATGATGGACTAACACCAAATCTTTGGTTTGAATAACTCATCAGGGAATTACCAAATTCCTCCATAGTACCGGCCCCCAACTCAGAGAGTATATTACTCAAAATTTGTTTTTCAATAAAAATTTTTCCAGTCTTTGTTGTTAAATAACTAGTCGGTTTTTTAATCAGATATTCTCGTGACATCGGAAAATACTTTGTTACTCCAAATGTCATACTAGAAATTATACCCGAAACACTGTACCCAAGAAATCCCTCATTATTAAATAATTCTTTTTCATCAGCAAACCTTTCTATTCCTGAAGAGGTAACTCCCCCTATCGTTGCACTAATAGGACTAATTATGCCTGTCGAACCCTGAATAAAACCTGCCAAAGCATATCCGCTTATTCCTTTGATTGAAGGACTGTTATGAGATGAAAGATATAATGCAGTGTTGATTGTAGCCCCAACTATCCCAGCAATCATTATGGCAAGAACGACAACATTACCATTATTATCTTCATGCTTATACGGATTGTTCCTCTCAAAACTGTACCTGTTTAGTTGTTGTGGGTCGTATACGTCTGGTAGTAGTGTGTCTGGTTGTGTCCACCTTTTTGGTTTGCCTGGATCATAATATCTTGCTCCAAAGTGTTGTAGTCCTGAGAAGTCTGTTTCTTTTCCTTCATAATCAAATCGTTGATCACCGCCTTCTTGTACCGCACCAAAAGGATCATAAACAGTTTCTTCAACTACTTCCCCAGCTTCATTTGTTACGAGAGTAGTTGATCCTAAATGGTCTGGATGATAAAACTTTTTACCTTCAGAATCCTTTTTAGCAATAAGGTCATACTCGTCGTAATAATAAACTTCGTCGTAGGTTCCTGAGCTGTTGATTATTCTGACGAATGATTTACTAATATAATAAATTGTCGTATTAGAACCATCACCATGAAATTCCACCTTCTTCAACCGCTGCCCATCAGGATCATACCAGTACTTTTCCTTGATGCTGTTATTGATGAACACTTCTGCCAACCGGTTAAAACCGTCATAAACATACCTTTTATCTCCATTGGTGAGGAGGTTGCCGTTGGCATCATAAGTCAAAGCCACATTAGTCTGAGATGCCAAAGCTACAGGCATCAAAACTACTAATAACAACATACATGATCCAACAATTATTTTCTGATTCATGTTTTTGTGTTGTTAATAAACAAGCTCACGGAAGGCTTAATCAATAAAGGAGACAATGAAACATTCTCCCAAAGATTCAAAGTATTACCAATAGACCACCACTCCAAAGGACTGCCAGAAACAAAATAATTAAACAACCACCTTTGATTTCCAGAAACTACAAACTTGTCAAAAGTGCCAAGTTGTTGCGTGCCATTCAAACGAACAATATAGACCTGCTGATCAGAAAGTATGGGCACACCAGTAATCGCTGAACTGTTAATCCCCGCCTCTATAGCAATCCTTCCAGAAGACTCATTAGCAGAATCAGTAACATACCAAACAGCCAAAGAACCAGAAGAACTATTAACAGACTCCTTACCAAGAAAGCTTTTACAACTCAAATACACAGAAGACTGCTCATAGACTAACTGGTCAGAAGAAATCAACGTGCACGTATGACTCTGTGTTCCTTCACCACCAGAACAATTACGAGAAACACCCATCGTCGTATAATTCCAGTCATTAACACCAACAGCACAAACAGCATTCAAATCAGTAGCAAAAGTGATGGTAGGTGTGGAATCAGTGGTATTACAATAAGAGGACTTGTTAGTGTTCCATACAGTACAACCACCATCAGAAGTCAGATTAAAAAAGGAAAAGGCAGGAGGGGTTTCCAAAGCATAAATCTCCACAGCAGCAATACCAGCATTCTTCACATCCCAAGCATCCCAAGGACTGCCCCAAGGAGTAATGTCATTGCGAAATCGACCGCCAATCTGGTTGGATACAGCAGAATTAATCCCGCGAATATAGCCCTTATAATTTCCAGCGGGAGCAGAATTCATCCGAAAACTCACACAAACATCAGGGTGCAAGGAAAAGTTATATTCACAACTCACACTAAACGTTTTCAGTCCAGACCAGCAGGCACTCCCAGAACATAAATCATCAAAATCAACAGAAACAGCACAAGAACGACCCAGAGCATCAACATAAGGCAAAATACTAGGCTTACCGGTAGTACTATTGTACTGATGAATCCGAAAAGTAACGTTAGGGAGAGGAGAAGAAGACTCAGCAGCCTTAGTAAAATTAATACCAAACAAAATCTTATTGCTATTCACACCATTCAAAGAAGCATTATAACAACTAGCCCAAAACTCATCAAACCCCCCATCATCTCCAGATGCACCGCCATAATACACACCGGCAGCGATAGGAGGGGTATGATTAGCCACTAACTCCAAAGCAGTAACTGATGACAAAAACAGGGCAGCAACAAACAAATAAATGATTGATTTCATCGTGCCACCTCCGGAAAGGAAGCATCCCAATCAGAAAAGGACGGATTGGAATTCTTCTCCTTAACAGTTACAGTTCCATCCTCACAAACAGTATACTGCCGGCACGTAGAACCAGAACCACAACCAGTATACTCACCAAAATGAGCGCCATCAAATTTAGACTGGCAAGTAACAAGAACACAATGTGCCTGGTCTTCAGATACGCAAACCCAATCATCATCACCAATAACAATATCCTCCTTAGAAGAAGAAACAGTCAAAGACTTATCATAACAATTCTGGTTACCAGAAGCAACAAGCCGTTCTCCAATCCTTGTATAGGTGTACCAAGAGACAGTCTTAGAAGCTAAGTCCACACCATCAAATTGTTGTTCAAATTCCAAACGATAACCATCAGTAGAATTATCGTATACTTGGTATGAATAACAAGAGGCAGTGCTGCCGGAAACATTCAATACATCACCCTCACAAACCAAAGTATGCTCTTGCGTATCAAAAACAGGTGTGAGAACCATTTCAGGCTCACAAACAGTATCCTTAGTAACAACAAGCGTTGTGGCATAAACAATACCTACAACACCTAAAATGATGAGCATACCAATAATTTTTTTCATAGGAACCACCTCACGTTTGAACAATGATCACCTTCGAATTCGAATAATTCCCCCCAGTAACAGAAAAATTAACAGGGTAAGAACCACTGGAAGAATAATTATGTTCAGCATAAATCCTCAATGATTCTGAGATGCTAAGATTCAACGAATAATCATTAGTTGTATTACTCAGATCACCATAATCAAACACCCAAGAAACATTAGCAATAGGGTTAAGGAAGGGATTGTGCACAACAACTTCAAAAAGCCGGTACGTGCTAGAATTCAACAATTCAATCATTAAAGGAATATTAATATTATTCTCTCCAAGAGAATAGGCCATACTGGAAGAAATATTATCAAAAAAAGCATGCCCCTGAACAAAATAATAGCCCTGAACACCATAATCATACTCTACAAAAACCCTCAAAGACTCACCAGGAGAAAGAACCACGCCAGCAGTAGAAGAAATATTTATTCCATCACCCAAATCCAGAACCCAACGAACATCTGGCAGCTCATATTCGCCGGTATTGTTGATAATCATTTCAAAAACAGTATATGAGCCATCAGCATGCAACACCGTAATGTTTGATAATTCCAATGAGCGTAATAACACAATATCTGTGTAATTGCTTGGAGAATGAATCGGTATGGAAGCGTAAGAAAACGTTAAGTTCTCCCGATCAAAAAGAACATTCAACAGATTACCAATAATATCATAGGTATACCAAACCTCATATTCTGATGATGTAAACCCGGAATCATTCCTATCAACATACGTTAAACGATCAAGAGTATCATAATTCATAATGAATGTTCGCTCATTAGGTGTATCATTAACACTGACAATATTACCAACAGGATCATAAGCATAAGACAAATTCTGGATAATACCTGTCCTGATCCTAAACAATCGCAATGTATCAGCATAATAAGAATAATTAGAAACCAAACCATTATCATAATCCCTTAAGATTATCTTATTAAGGACATTAAATGTCGCATTATCAAGAACACCCTCCACCTCAGAAACCAACCCATGCTCATCATAAGTATAATTGATCATTTGCCCATCAGGAAGAATCTCTTGAGTAACCTTATCAAGAGCATTATACGAATAATTCGTGCTCAGCAAGGAATCATCAATGAGCTTATTCTCAGTTATTTTTCGCAAACGATTATCATAAACATAAGAAAGAGCATAAGTTGATGAAGCAACCATGTCCCGCGTTCCTTTCTTTCCAGAATCATAAGTGTAGAGTAAGGAATCATTAGTGGCATTCCTCTGCAATGGCCTAGCTAAAGGATCATAAGAGATAGAATTGAGTTGACCCCTATTATCCTCTTGCGATAACAAATTACCCTTAGCATCATATGTGTAGTTCCATTCTCCCATATCAGGATCATTCATGCCTGTTTTTCTCCCAAGAGTATCATAAGAAAAGAGGAACCCATTACCTAAAGCATCAGTGATGCCAACCATTTCACCAGCTTTAGAGTATGAATACGTCGTATTATATCCTGTCCCATCAAGTATCTCCGTAACAGCAATGATCTGCTCGAAAGCATCCAAATAATACTTTTTCTGATGATTATTCTCATCAGTAACAATGATCTTCCAATGATCAAAAACAATCGTTTTCTCTGAATCATCAGGATTTTTTGCCTGAACGATCCGCCCAAGAACATCATATGAATAACTTGTTTGATTAATGGAAAGGTCAGGTGTTGACAATGAGGAATTCCTGGAAACAAGGTATGGATTAGACTTGTTAACTAATTTACCAATAGTATTATAAAAATAATTAGTGACTGTTTGCTGCTCGTCAGTAACATTGACCTTTTGTTGGATTACTCGGCCAAAACCATCAATGAATTGGTATTGACTGACTTGATTTTGTGCATCAATCTTCGTATTGGTTACAGCTAATTCTGGAGCTTTCCCATCAAAAGAGTATGAATAAGAAACAGTTGGTGATGAAGTTGTATCATAAGGCTTAATGATTTTTTGTTTGCGCCAAAAGGTATCATACGAATAATTAGTAACAACACTGTTTGGATCAGTCATTGACAACAAATTACCCGTGCCAAGATCATAATAATTATCGACAGTATGATTTTTTGCATTCTTTATTCGGTCAACAAAGGTATGAGTGGCATCTCTCAGGCTATAAGTATAAGCGGTCTTGAAACCAAGCTCATCAGTCATTTCAACAAGGTTGCCATAAGAATCGTAATTGTACGTTTTTACAGGATTGGTACCTCCTGCAAAGTATTTTTCTTCATTAGTGACATCTCCCCTCAATGGAATAGACCCATAAGATTGATTATCATAAGAATACAAGGTCTCTCGAACCTTGGTAACATTTGTAGAATCAGCATACAGGACTGATTGTTGTAACGCATTAACAATCCATAAGCCAGAATTATTCAAGTAAGCATAATACCAGTACCGGTCATCATCACTCGTTGAAACATCTCCGAATTGGTGTTTTTCAAGAACATTACCAAAAGCATCATACGCATAACTCTCGCTTGCTACTTTAGGACTCGTTAGTGTACCTTCATAAAGGGAAGTGTTTTTTTGTAATAAGGTTATGATGTAATGGCTTTTACTTGTTTGTGCGAGCCAGCCATAACTATCCAGCTTATATGGCTGCTTTGTAGCATTTGTCGTGTTAGTCATGTATTCCCTGCTCATTAATGCCTCGTCCTGATAGAAATAATGATCAACAAATGAATTACCAGGACTTATCTCCTTGACTAAAGAGAATCCCCTAAATGATTTTGTGGAATAATTATAGATCCCACCATAATAAGAATAATTAGAAATGCTCAACGTCTTTTGAGAACCAGTGATTTCATTGTCTTGTGTGATGTTTGCTACAACATATAAATTAAAACCAATCCCCTGATCATTATAAGAGACAGTCTTACGATAACCTATCGTTGTATTGCCACCATAAGGTGTTGTGATTGTTTTCAGCAAGTAAGCATAATCTCTTTTAGCCCTCCAAGTTCCTGTTTGGTAATCATCATAATAAGAGGTTGATTTGATAATGTCCTCCTGACCATCACCATCAAGGTCAGCTATACGGACGCCAACATTGAAACCATTACTATCGACAAAGTATTCAGGAATAGTCCACTCATTATCCTGCACCCATCCAGAACCATTATTCAGGTAAACAACAGTTGAATTTCCCCCAACACCATATGCCTTGACAATATCTACCCGCTTATCTCCATTAATATCCATCAACCGAACACCAAGATCGGAACCATTAGCGAGAACAAAATCTATAGGGGGATAAAAAATAGTTTTATCCGTCCAATACCCAGAACCATTATTGATATAAGCCCTTCTATCACTCGGTGCTTTGCTTAGCAGTACATCAACGAACCCATCATTGTTTACATCAGTTAAACGAACACCATTATCAAGACCGGATGGCTCAGCCAGATCTACGGGAAAGTGCCAATAGGGGGTTTCCTCCTTAGCCCAGTTTGATCCGTTATTAATGAATATATCATTTACCCCGTTAAAAGCATCTATTATATCAATCAGGCCATCTCCATTCACATCAGCGAACTGAGCAAGAGCGTCTTTCAAGTTGATTGGGGGTGCCCAGCTAGAGATCAGATTAAAAGTTGACCCATTGTTAATATAGGTTTCCACATAAGAACTATCACCCCTGATGACATCAGATAGGCCATCGCCATTAACATCAATAACAAAAGTGCCAGTGAACTGATTATCATGAATAAAATAATGTGTAGAATTCCAAAGATTGTCTAATTGCCAGTCGCTCCATGTGTTTAACCAGGTTCTTCGAATATCATCACCCCCCACAATATAGATACCCTGCAAGATATCAACATACCCATCCCCATTCACATCAGCAAGTCGGAATCCAGTATCACCAACGGAGGGTGTTGCTTCAAAGATCGTAGGTGCTTTCAAATAATTGATATCATCCCAACCAGTTTCTGGATAGTAATAATCAAAGGTTATTGGGGGAATATTTGATATATTATCTTTCCCAAACACACTGATATTAATTAACAATGCAGGACCGATAGGATAGGGCCCAACATCATATCCTAAGGAATATCTTCTAACAATATGAGAATCTGCTGATATAGTGATATCTTTCAAAACTTGAAATTGAGTGATTACTGTTCCATCCTCAACATAGTCTCTAGTGCTAGATGCTTTTGAAAGCTCATAACTAAACTGAACCACCCTACTTTGATCATTATTGTATGTAATCTTATTTGGATAAACAGCGCTTGATTCTAGGGTAATAGGATTTTCGAGGTACGAATAATTAATTATATTTCCATAAGTATCATTTATTGTGTCAAGACTCCAGCGCCAGACATCTCCATTATTTGCATTGAGCATTTCTGAATCATTTGTATACCCAAAACGATACATTGTCCCATCATTTTTTTTAACAATCCAATATTGATTATTTTGGTTAAAACCTCCGGTTTTGTTCTCGATAAAATAATATTCTTCTCGTTTTGTGTAAAACCTGTTTTCATCAGAATTATATACTAATTCCTGTTGTTGACCGTCTATACTTAGAACATAATGTTTCCCATGATAAAACGCATTGTTTAATGGTGTTCTATTATCGACCAACTGGATATAAGAAGTGGTCAGGCTCCAACCATCAGCTAAAAACTCAGAACGCTGCTTAGAACTAAAACTGGAATACATCAAAGACAAGGAAGGAGCCAAGCCATTAGTTCCAGGAGGAACATCAAGAGAATAAGAATACGTTGCTGCACCAGTAAACAAATCATTTTTAACATTACTCGGCAAGCCCAAAGAATCAACACCCTGGACAGAAGGAGCATGAAGATAAGGCTCATAAGGAACAGAAGCAAAAACGAGTAGAGAGAATAAAGGTATGATTAATAATACTGAGAAAAAGAATGATACACTTATCAATTTTCGAAATTGACTCGTTCTACACCCCAAATGAAATATGCTTTTAACATTAAAAACTAACTCATATTTATATCTTGCGATTCTTATTACAAATAATATACGAAGAAAAATATAATCCGCAGAAAATGAGTGCGTTATACACACCACTCATTTTATGTTCAAAAACCACTACTTTTTTAAACAACCCCCTTTCCTTAAAATTGAAAAAGATGGCCGAACAAACGCATGCAGAGTTGGCTGCAAAGAATCAACGTGAGATTTCTGTTGCAGAGTTCTTCGAAAAGAACCGTCACTTGCTCGGCTTTGATAGTAAAAGAAAAGCATTGCTCACCGCAACAAAGGAAGCGGTTGATAACTCCCTTGATGCGTGCGAAGAGGCAAGGATTCTCCCAGAAATCATGGTAGAGATCATTGAGATGGGAGAGAGCCGGTTTCGCATTATAGTCGAGGACAACGGCCCGGGCATTGTGAAAAAACAGCTTCCAAACATCTTTGCAAAGCTTCTCTACGGCTCAAAATTCCACTCGCTAAAATCCACAAGGGGCCAGCAGGGAATCGGCATTAGTGCTGCTGCCATGTACGGCCAGTTGACAACGGGAAAGCCGATTAGGATCAAATCAAGGATTTCTCCAAAGCACGATACCAACTATGTCGAGCTCCATATCGATACAAAAAATAACAAGCCAGAGATTCTCGTCGATGAGGTGGTGCAGTGGAACAAGAACCATGGCACAAGGATCGAGCTTGATATCGAAGCAACATACCAAAAGGGGGCTCAATCTGTTGATGAATACTTAAAGCAGACATCGATTGCAAATCCTCATGTCACGATTGTGTACACGACGCCAAAAGCAGAGCAGTTCATCTTTGCAAGGGCGGTTGAGATATTGCCAAAAGATCCAAAGGAGATCAAGCCCCATCCATATGGTATTGAGCTAGGCCGCCTGATTAAGATGCTCAGGTCGACTGAATCAAGGACCCTCCAGGCATTTCTCACAAATGAATTTTCAAAGGTTGGGGCAAACACGGCAAGGGAGATTTGTGAGAATGCAGCTCTTCTGTCTAATATGAAGCCGGGTGATCTGGCAAGGGAGCAGGCAGAGCAGCTGATGAAAGGCATTGAAAAAACAAAGATCCAGAACCCCTCAACGGATTGTATCGTGCCAATTGGTGCAGAGCAGCTGGAAAAAGGCTTGAGAAAGGAAATAAACGCTGAGTATTACTTCGCAACCACAAGGCCCGCTTCTGTCTATAGCGGCAATCCGTTTCAGATCGAAGTTGGCTGTGCATATGGCGGAGAGCTCACCAGCGATGACAGCATGCGCATCCTGAGATTCGCGAATCGTGTCCCCCTGCTCTTTCAGCAAAGCGCTTGCGCTGTCTATAAGGCAGTGCTGGAGACAAGCTGGCGTTCTTATGGTCTGCAGCAGAGCAGGGGCGCCCTTCCTCAAGGTCCAGTCATGATCGCTGTCCATATGTCTTCTGTCTGGGTGCCTTTTACTTCAGAATCAAAAGAGGCCATAGCCCATTATCCAGAGATACTCAAAGAGCTCAAGCTTGCCCTGCAGGAGTGCGGCAGAAATTTGGCAAGATATGTTGGAAAGAAAAGGCGCATCGGTGCAGAGCTCAAGAAGCGGGGCTACATAGAAAAATACTTGAAGCATGTGTCAGAATCTCTCCAGGAACTCATCGGCTTTAAGGATGCTGACAAGGATGCGCTGGAAAGCGAGCTAAAGGAGCTCTTAGAGCAGCAGCGCGGCGAGTTGGAGGATGTCAGTTTCAATCCCGAAAAGAATGAGGAGTATGATGAGGAGTTTGCCAGGATCGGTGAGGAGTCTGATGAAGAACAGCTTGATGATGCAGAAGACTTCCCCGATGATTCTCCAAAGAAGAAATCGGATAAGCAAAAAACGTTAGAATGAGCAAGAAACTAGACAAGCAGGATGAAGAAATTATAGGGAAGTTGGTTGGCATTGCGAAAAGCAATGTCTATGAAATGATCAAGAACAAAAAAAAGCCCCTTCTCAAGATGCCGCTAAGATCATTGTCCAATGTGCATTATGATGAGACCAATGGCTACTTTGAATTGACAGACAAATTCAAGGAAAGAACGCTCACAGCTGCGACGATAAAGACCTTTGCCCAGACCCTCCGGATGATGACTCTTTCAAAAAGCCTCATTGAAGATGATGATATCGCAACAAAGAGGGAGGCGTATTATGTCTCCAAGAATTGGGGTGAGGCTGCATTCCATGAGCAGCCAGAGTCCGACACGGTAATGGATGACATTGAAGCAATGATGATGGTCAACCGTGAGCAGATTGGATTTATTCCTGAAGAAAAAGGCGGCGAAGTAGCAGGCGCTTTGGTCGTGGTCGACCGTGATCCAAACACGAATGAGCAGCTCAAGATTGATTGCACGAAGATGGGCTCTGGCGCATATTCTATACCGATCTCTTGCGAGCATCTCAAATTCGAGACAAAGGCAAAATTCATCTTGGCAATCGAGACAGCAGGTATGTTCCAGCGCCTCGTCAAGCATGGGTATTTTGCGAAGGCAAACTGCATCCTTGTCTCCATGGGTGGTGTCCCGACACGGGCCTGCCGAAGATTCGTCAGGAAGCTGAGTGATGACAAGAAGCTGCCGGTGTATGTGTTTGTTGATAATGATCCCTATGGCCACTTCAATATCTATCGAACGCTCAAAGTTGGTTCAGGCAATGCAGCCCACATCAATAAGTATTTTTGTGTCCCCAACGCCCGCCTGCTTGGGGTGACCCCTCAGGATGTGATTGACTATAAGCTTCCCACTCATCCATTGAAAGATGTTGACATCAAGCGGGCAAGGGATGCCCTGAAGAATGATCCGTTTGTCAAGCGCCACAAGGAATGGCAAAAAGCGATTAATCAGATGATCCAGATGAAGGTGAGGGCAGAGCAGCAGGCACTCGCCGCATGGGGCCTCAACTATGTCATGGAAAAATATCTGCCGGATAAATTGAAGAATACAGATAAGTTCTTGCCTTGACTTCTGAGATAATGACTCAAGATACTGGCTTATGAGGCAATCATTCCAATGATCTCCTCCTGGCTCATCTTCTTGTTAAAAAACACCATATTTGACACGTGTTCATCCACCTGCCCTCCTGCTGTTCCAACAACCGCTCCAGTAAGTGAGAAGGTCGGCCCCCGATACACCCCTGCAGCAATAACCTGTCCATCAAAGTATAATTCTTGTTTCTCACCAGCTTTGAACGTATACGCGATATTGTGTGCCTGTCCATCGCTAAAGGGAATGATCATGGATTCCATGACGGGAAGACCTGCTTCAAGGGTGCGTTTCTGGTTTTTGTAATGGATGCCAAGGCCCTCGACCTTTGTTGAGGAAAAGAGTGTGATGGTATCGATGAATGGAGGGATGGATTCTGCCTGTATCCAGAACATCACTGTGCCTTCTTCTGGTGATGGAAGGTCGGGGATTGGGCCAGGTGGTGCTTTGTTCAGCCGAAGGCCAAACCCTTCCGTATCTGTTCCTTTTTCAAATATGATCTCTTCATCCTGGTTTTTTTGTGGAGTTCCCTCATTCTGTTCAGGGAGTGTGCCTTGTGGCGTGGGAATTGGGATAGGCTCTGAGAGCGCTGCTCTTTTTTCTTCAAGGTTTTCTATTGATGAGGTGAGGCGGCGTTGCTCGCCAACAAGCCAGATGGTTCCAAGAAGGAGGAAAGTGCAGATGAGGGCTAGGGGGATATATTGTTTCATGGGAGCTCCAATTCCGCGATGACTGGGAGATGGTCTGATAGTTTCACATGAAGGACTTTTGCTCGTACACATCTGATCGAGTGTGAATGCAGGATCATATCATACTCATAATGTGGGTTCCAGGAGAAAAAGGTTCCTTTTTTGGGGTCTGCAATCTTCAGTTTTGCATGCGAAAGGAATGAGATCATCTCTTTATTTTTCGGACCGGTGTTAAAATCTCCGATGACGAGGGTTGGGTGTGTATGGCGCCGCACGCACTTTGCAAGAAGCAAGAGCTGTTGTATGCGCACTTTTGTGTTTATGCTGAGGTGGACAACGATCACTGAAACTTTTCTCTGCTTAATGTGGACGGTGGCAGAGACTGCTGATCTGGGACCTGGCCACCCAGGCAAGACAAGCTCTTCTGCTCCAGAGAGAGGATATCTGCTGTAGACCATGTTATCTAGGGAAAAAAATGGTGTTTTGATGCTCGAGCCAATCTTTTTGTTGTACAGTGGTAAATGTCCCTCGAGATACTCTGATTGGTTTTGGTAGCCTGTCCTCATGCTTCCAGTGTCGCATTCCTGTACGCCGAGGATATCAGGTTTTTCTTTGGCAATGTGTTCGCCCACCCGCTTGATGATCTTTTCTTTTCCGGAAGGAAAAAGGTATTTGTATGCATAAAGGGAGTACTGAAGGATGCCTTTTGTTGTCCCAATGCCAGCTTCAATGTTCCACGTCATCACTTTCATGCGCATACCATTCAATGAAAACTGGAGAAATTTAAAGGTATCGGAGATGGAGCATTACCAAAGAAGCAAGTGATCACTAAAAAAATAACATTGTCGCAGACGCGATGTATCATCTCTAGCTTTTCGCAGAAAAGCGGTCTGCTGACAGTAATGTTGTTTTTTTAGTACAATGGAAGATTAGAGAAACAACACTCTCCTGCTTGTTACAGGTCCGAAAGTGATCGGAAATAACGACTCTTCCAAACCTTCATCTCCGCTCGGCTTCGCTCACGGATCCGAAGGGATTCGAACCCTCGACCTACTGCTCTCCCCGGATCTTCATAGAAGGCAGTCGCTCTATCCAAGCTGAGCTACGGATCCTTGGGTATTGTGGAACACGGTATCTTTAAAAAAGTAACGCCCGAAGACCACGTGTGCTCCGCAGTAACATATGTCACTTCACTGTACACACCCAAAGACCACGAAGTCTTCTAGAGTAATGTTTTTAAAGGGTCTTGGATTAGTGTCTGACGGTGCAGAGGTACCCAAGCGGCCTAAGGGGAGCGGCTGCAACCCGCTTATTCGGGAGTTCGAATCTCCCCCTCTGCTTATCACAATGGCAAAAATTCTGATTAGACCAAAAAGAGTGGCGGATGGAAGAACTGTCCAGGAGGAAAAATTCTTCTACGTGGCAGACCCCTCAAAGGAGTACCACTGCTGTGATGGAAAGGTAGAAGCAGCAGACCTAAAAAAGCCAAAGCTCACAACAAACAAAGGCATCGAGCTCTTTTGCATCGATACCTCTTTCATCGACGAATACAAGCACATGAAAAGGTCCCCTCAGATGGTCCCTTTAAAGGACATTGGTCCGATCATTGCCTACACGGGGATCATTAAAGACTCAAAGGTTCTCGATGCCGGTGCTGGATCAGGGGGAATCTGCACTCTCCTCGCAAAGATCGCTAAAAAGGTGTATTCCTACGAGATACGAGATGATTTCCATGCCCTGGTAAAGAACAACATCAGGGAGCTAGGGCTAAAAAACATCACCCTCAAGAAGCAGGATGTCTATCAAGGCATAAAGGAAAAAGACCTTGATGTCATCATTTTTGATCTCCCAGAGCCCTGGAAAGCTATTCCTCATGCAAATAAGGCCCTAAAAACAGGAGGTTTCCTTGTCATATACTCTCCTTCAATCCCCCAGATCATGGATGCAATGACAGCGATCGCAAAAGAGCCTGGCTTGATCCCCCAAAGGACAATCGAGGTGATAGAGCGGGACTGGGAGATCACCGACAGGAAGGTTCGTCCAAGATCAGCTCAGATTGCTCATTCAGGTTTTCTGATATTTGCCAGGAAAATAGCAGGTGATTGAGTCGCCAAATCATTATAAACAATCAAACGCCAACTAATTCTCATGTATAGGAAAATCGTCGGTCACTTAAGGGGCCAGATAGGAAAAGCTGCTGTTGCCTGGGTGATGCCGCCAGGAGATAGGACTATTGAAGTTGGAATGCCAAGGGACAGGACAAGGACAGGCATGTTGGCAGAAGTGACAAGGCAATACCTGGTTATTACAAGGGAGGGCGAGCCCTGGTGTCAGGACTCAGCCAGGATTTCCCTCGATTACCTTGTCATGCTTGGCATCTGGTCAGTTGACGAGCAGATGATGGGGGAAAAACTCCTTGGGGGGACAAAATACAAGACCCGGTTTGATGTGTCCGTGGGAGATTCTTCTGAGGAGCTATATGTTGGCGGTTTTCAGGTGAGTAAAGGCCCATCCTTTGCCTTGTTTTCTCCAGGACTGCTCGATCCATACCATTGTATCTTTGATGCATTGGTTTTCGCGAGTGAGGATATTGTTGGCGAAAGGGAAAAGTTAGAAGAAAGAGAAGTGGCACGGGCCATCGATGCTGCATTGAGGGGTGCAGAACGCGGAATGGCTCATGACGTGGTAAATTTACGTTGAGAGGATGTCTCAAAAGGTCAACTCTTTTTCTTGGCAAGAATCCCTGTATTTGTTGGAATAGTGGTATGGGGGCACAATAAAATATATAAATTTCAATTTCTATAACAACTAAGGGGTTATGTCTCTTGATTTTCCAGATTTATCCAAAGGATATATCGGCAGGGAGTGTGTCGTGTTCATGTCCCCAAATGATGAGCTAAGGATGAGGAGTCCATCACTTGTTGTCGAATATAATCAGGGCAGGATTGCTGCAGTTGAGGAGAAACTGTTGCAGATGCAGTATTTGGAAGAGAGAAGGTCTGGCTTTCGCTCATTCCAGCAGGTGTGGATCCCTTTTGATGAGATAGGGTGTCTCTTCTTGTTTCGTCCGGGCAATCATTCCCGCGTCCCCTGCACTGAAAGCTGGTATACCTTAAAGATGCCTCACATTGTCAATGGAGCGTTGGTTCTAGATGGCCATGGCAGGCCGATCCCTTATAGCATCGGCGGACTTAAAGTGGCAGATGATGAGTATATCGTCCTTCATGATCCAATAACTGCACCGCTGGAGAGCCCGATGGAGATGGCCGTTTTGAGGAGAGATATTATCATGGATGTTATGGGGGTAGTACCATGCCTTCGTGAAAAGATCCTTGAGGATGAGGGTGATGATGGCATTGTGTTTTTGATGTAGTCAGTGTTCTCTTAATGGATATAGATAGTTTAAATGGATATAGATAGTTTATCAGCAAAATCCTAAAAAACCTTTGCTCATTCTCAATCGGCATGTTTGGCCTTCGCATGATAGAATTGTTCCCTTATGAACAGAGGACTGTTGATATCCTCGTAACGATTGTTGATGATGTACGAAAAGTGCAGGTGGGAAGGATCCCCATACTGCGCTATCAGGGGATTGTCCTTGGCCTGGAAAAAGGAAACTTTGTCGTTGATACCGGACAAGAAGTAACTGAAGTCGACACTGAAAGGATATGCATGATCGGTGACAGGATACTAGGATGTCATCCCTTGTTTGCCCGGGAATACTGGAAGAGTGTTCCTGGAATGATTTCCTATCACCTTGATGAGTGCCTCACCCTGGGGAGTTCGCCCGTCAGGGCTGTTGTTGGGGGCAATCAGTGGTATGCCAGTGAATGCTTTGATTTCCTCCAGCAGGCCTGGATGCATGATGGCCAGCTCAAACGATACAAGACTCTCGCTGTGAGGAGCGACCTTATCCGTCAGGTCCACCACCCCGAGAGAGTATACAGAACAGGTTCAGGACCGGATATTATTATCCCGTTTCCAAGGAGGAATCATGAAGAGTGAAATTCGCATTATCGGTTTTGATGACTGCCCGTTTGATAAGTTCAATGATAAGGAAGTAAAGATTATTGGCACTATCTTTCGTGGGGGAAAGTCTCTTGATGGTGTTGTCTCAACAATTATCGCGATTGATGGCATTGACGCAACAGAAAAACTATCCTCTCTTATCCAAACCACAAAATTTCGCCCCCAGCTCCAGGCAATCCTGCTTGATGGTATCACCATGGGCGGCTTTAATGTCATCGACATCCATGTCCTGGCAAAAACCACCAATTTGCCAGTTATTGTGGTAATGAGAAACCTCCCGGATTTTCAAAAAATAAAAAATGCCCTCACCAAGCTTGAGATGAATGATCGCTTTGCCCTGATGGAAAAAGCAGGAATCCCAATAAAACACAATAACATCTATTTCCAATGTGCTGCAATAAGCAAAGATGAAGCAAAGGCCATCCTCTCCCTCACAACGATTCATGCTGATATCCCAGAGCCGATTAGGATTGCCCACCTCATCGCAGCAGGTATCACGAAAGGCGAGTCGAGCGGGGATGCGTGAGGCCAAAATATGCTTTCACCCAAAACTTTATCCAGGCTCAATTTTCTCGGCAAGAAACCGTTGTGTTCTCTCATCCCTTGGATGAAGAAACAGTTCCTTCCCGTCTCTCTCAATAATCATTCCCCCTTCCATATATGCAAATGATGTGCCAATCTTTTGTGCAAAGGAGAGGTTATGGGTGATAATAAGCATGGTCATTCCTTCTTGTGCAAGATTGGAGACGATGGCGAGAACCTCTCCTATCATCTGTGGATCAAGTGAGGAGGTGATCTCATCCAATAGCAATAGTTTCGGTTGCATGATAAGAGCCCGTGCAAGAGCAACACGCTGTTTTTGTCCAGAGCTCAGCTGGTGGGGATAATGATTGATCTTATCTTGCAGTCTGACTTTAAGGAGGATGTCGAGAGTATCACGATATACTTCTGATTTTTCTCTTTTTTGCACCAGTTGTGGTGCAAGCATGATATTATCAAGAACGCGGAGATGGTCCCATAGGTAATGCTCTTGGAATACCAGTCCAATAGATCTCTCTTTGAATATCAGATTGCCGGAATCATGCTTTTCAATTCCGGCAATGCACCGAAGGAGGGTTGTTTTGCCGCTGCCAGAAGGGCCAAGGAGAACAGCAACTTCCCCTTCCTCAACGGCAAAATTAACATTTTTGAGGACAGTGTTATTTCCAAATGTTTTACAAAGTTGCTTTATTTCTAGCATGTTCCCACCGTTGCAAGAGAAGGCTTAAAGGTAAGATAATGATGAGATAGAGGACTCCTATGACCGTATAAACCTCGAGTGGCCTATATGTTTGGCTGATGATGTTTTGGCCCTGGAAGAAGAGTTCATTGACAGTTATGAATGATGCAAGTGAGGTCGTTTTGATAGTATCGATATACCTTCCTGCAAGGGGGGGCAAAATAACTTTGAGGGACAGGGGGACAATGATATGCCAGAAGGTTTGTACGCTGCTCAATTTCAGCACATGAGCTGCTTCTATCTGTCCTTTATGGATGCTCACAAAACCTGCTCGGAAGATTTCAGCGCTAAATGCGCCAAGGTAGAGTGAAAGCGCAATAACAGAAACAACAAAGGGTGATACCATCCTGTTGAAATAGAGGGGGAGAAAATAGAAAAACCAGATCAGTAGCACGACGACAGGCAGATCTCTGAATATCTCGATGAATACAGAAGAGGTAAGAGAAAGTGGTCTCAATGGGGATATCTTCATGATGGCAAGGATAATGCCAAGTGCTGTTCCGAGTAGTATGACGAGGAATGTAAGGGAGAGCATAACGATGCATCCATAGAGTAACGCTTTATAATGAAAAAAAAGGAAAGAAAAATTCCAGTGATACGCCATCTTCTCTTCGCTCCTCTAGGAAAAGACTGGGGAGTATGTCCTCTCTTCAATGAACCACCCGGGAGCGTTGTATCTTTTCATCGTGGCTTTGGTATATCCCGTAACTTCCAAGTAGTCTAGAGCGTTGTCCAGAAAATTGAGAAGGTCCAGGTCGCCTTGCCGAACGGCCCATGTTGAGGAGATGGCATCGAGGGGATCTCCGTCAAAGATCATGGCAATGTCCCCTTGCTGTTTGATATATGCTTCTGCGTCATGATATGAGACATATGCAAGATCTGCATTGTTGTTTGAGACAGCAACCATTGTCATTGCCATGTCTAAAGTTGGGGGAAGGACGATGAGTTGTGCTTTGGGAAACAGCTTTATCGCATTCGTATGCCCATATGATCCTTGGACGACAGCGATCCGGACGCTCTCCTGATTGATATCATCGAGCGTAGGGAATCTGGAATCGTCCGCCCGCATCGCAAGCGTGTTTGTCGTATAAAGGAATGGCCTGGTAAAAGCAACGCTGGTCGAGCGTTCAATGGAAGGGAATATCCCTGTCATGGCAACATCACACCTTCCAACGGCAAGGTCTGCAGGGAATGTAGACCAGGTCGACTCCACAAAGTCCACTTTGATATGTGCCTGGCTCATCGCTTCATTGAATATGTCAACAAAGAACCCTGATAACTCCTCAGTCGTTGAATTCTTGACAAGGGCTGGTGGCCATGGGGTGTAGCATGCGTTGATGTGTCTTTGGTCAAGTATCTGTTGGAATGAGTTTTCCTCCTCCTGGGTTGCTGGTCTCAGGGCAAAGAGACTGATGAGTGAGATTACTACAGCAAGGACTACAAGGACGTTCATTATCGCAATTTTTTTCATGATGACCTCCGATTATCTATAGGGTGGTAACAATTCTTTGTTTTTAATAATCACCTCCCCCCTACTAGGGTACCAATAAGAAAAATTCAAATACTAAAGCCTTTTTTTGGTTGTGTGGACACAAAAGTACTGGAGAACATCGGCCTCACAGGCGGAGAAGTCAGGGTATATCTTGCGCTCATCAGGCTTGGGCCATCAACAACAGGACCGATTACTGATAAGTCAAAGGTAGCATCTTCTAAGATTTACCATCTTCTAGAGCGGCTTCTCCAGAAGGGTTTAATCTCTTATATCATCAAGGATAAGACACGGTATTATCAGGCGGAGGACCCTGCGAAGATAAGGGGGTATATGAAGAAAAAAGAGGCGCAACTCCAAGAGCAAAAACAGGCAATGGATATCCTCATTCCACAGCTCCAGTTTCAAAAACAAGGGGAGCAGGAAAAAAGCGATGCGCAGATTTACAAGGGGTTCTTGGGGATCCAGGCAATAGCAGATCATATGTATGAAACTCTCAGGGAGGGTGATACCTTCTACAACATAGGCATCCCTTCATTCCAGGAAGAAAAATATCATGAGTACTGGCACGAAGACCATAAAAAAAGGGTGAAGGGAAGGATCAAATGCAAGATGCTCTTCAACAAGGATGCGCCAAAGGAGGTTCTCGATAATAGGAACAAGTATTGGGGATGCGATGCGAGGTATATGCCATTTTCCATCAAGACCCCTTCCTGGATCCTGATGTACAAGGATGTCTCTGTCATCATTCTCCAGAGCAATGAACCCATGGCAATCGAGATCAAGAATAGGCAGATCACCAATTCCTTTAAGCAGTATTTTGATGCATTTTGGAAATTGACGAAGAAAGAGACTTGAATAGTCCCAAGCTATCAGCTATAAAACCTCTTCCCCGACTTTTTCTGTTCCCGATCCAGCCGGCTTCCCTCTTTATTGATCCGTGGCCGGTGGCTTGTTTCATCCCGTCGAAGAGAGATAGAAAGGTCTTCTAGGAAATTATTCATCCCTTCTTCCATAGAATAAGGGCCTTCCATTCTTCCATGCAAAGCAGGCTGCCCCTCGCCAACGAGAAGGTCGGTGGAAAAATGGTCTAAGAACACAAGATCATGGTCAACAATGATCGCCGCCGTCCCTTTTTGTTCCATGAAATCCCTGATGATCTTTGCAATCTCCAGGCGCTGCTCAACGTCTAGATACGCGGAAGGCTCATCCATGAGGTAGAGTGAGGCATCCTTTGCCAGGCAAAGGGCAATGGCAACCTTCTGTAATTCTCCTCCAGATAGTTGGTTTACCTGTTTGAAATACAAATGGTCGAGCCGGAGTGGATCAATCAGCTGCGATTTGTATTTCCCAACAACCGGTTCCACGACTGCCTGCACGAGCTCTGTCGAGGAATTGTCAAGGTATTGTGGTTTGTAGGCAACCTTCACCTTGGTGGATACACTGCCCGTGTCTGGTGCCAGCGCCCCGGCAAGGATCTTCACAAATGTCGTTTTTCCAATCCCATTTTCTCCAAGCACTCCAATGATCCTGCCCCGGCTGATTTTTCCAGACGGTGCATGAAGAGAAAACTTTCCAAGTGTCTTTACTATATCCTCCCAGGAGATGATCACATCATCCTCTGGCCGTTGTTTTTTTGCTATTTTTTCGAACTTGATCTCATGGTCGCGAAAGCGCATGTTCTCTTCGCGGAGAAATCCTGATAAGTACACATTAATCCCCACTCTGCTTGTTTTTGGGCCAGACACAATGCCATATGCCCCAGCCTGGCCATAAAGCAGGTGTACAAGATCAGTCATATAATCCAGGATCACAAGATCGTGCTCAACGACAAGGACTGATGTATCCGAAGTGGCAAGGTTCCGGATAAACCTGGATACGAGTATCCTTTGCTTGATGTCAAGGAAGCTTGTCGGCTCGTCAAAGATGTACACATTTGCTTTTTTAAGGACAGTCGCAGCGATTGCTACTCTTTGGAGCTCGCCGCCAGAGAGCGTCTCGATTTCATTCTCCAGGAATATTGAGAGGTCAAGGTCTTTTATTATTGAGGGAAGCACTCTTCTCTCATCAACTGATTTCAGGAGCTCCAGGACAGTGCCTTTTGTCGTTTTCGGGATCAATTCAACCTGCTGGGGCTTGTATGAAACAACAATCTCCCCTGCCCGCAGCTTTTCAAAATAATATTGTGCTTCTGTCCCCTTAAAATATGATATGAGGTCCTGGAAATCGAATGTATATCCCTCGACTTTGCCAAAATTTGGTGTGATCATGCCGGCAAGGAGCTTTATTGCTGTAGACTTTCCAATCCCATTCCTTCCTATAAGGCCAACAACTTTTCCAAATGCAGGGACAGGAAGATTAAACAGCATAAACCCATCTGCTCCATACCGAATAATCGGATCCTTGATGAGCATTTCTGGAAGATTAATAATATGAATAGCTCCAAAAGGGCATCGTTTTGGGCAAATGCCGCATCCTGTGCAAAGGTTCTCATTGATGAATGCTCGTCCGTCGCTTCCTTCAATGATGCACTCTGCACCGGTCCGATTGACAGGGCAGAGCCTCTTGCAGAGATAATTCCCGCACTTGTCTGGAAAGCACTTGTCCTTTTCTACTACTGCTATGCGTTTGCCCATAAAAGAAAAAACCTTTGCTCATTTAAAATACTTACTTCCACCCTCTCAGCTTCATCACTTCCCCGACGCGGTGGATCTCTATCAGGTTGGTATGGCCTGCATCAAGGGTCTCAATGCCAGCAGTGAGGACAACGACATCCTCTTGGTTAATGAGTCCCTTTGAAAGGCAGCTCTCCAGCGCATTGTCAATGATCTGGTGGGTATGGCGGACTTTATGTGAAAAGCAAAGTGGGATCACTCCCCAATCAAGCATCAGCTGGTTGCGGACAAGTGGGTCATGGGTGACAGCGATGACTTGTTTTCTTGGACGAAACCGCACAAGCATGCGTGCAGAAAACCCTGAGGTGGTCGTGGTGATAATCTTTGTGACAAATTCATTCAGGCTGAGCTGGTATGCTGCATGGCTGATAGATTGGGAGATTGATGCGCCAACATCGCTGATAGAGTGTCTGACAAGTTTTTCCATCCGAAGGGCGATCTTTGTCATCACCTGCACTGCTTGGGAAGGATACTCACCGATAGCAGACTCGCCGGAGAGCATGATTGCATCAGTCCCGTCAAGGATGGCATTCGCAACATCGCTCGTCTCTGCTCTCGTTGGCCTCGGGTTCTTGATCATGGATTCGAGCATTTGCGTTGCCGTAATGACCGGCTTTCCCATCTTGTTGCAGAGGCGGATGATATATTTCTGGATGAAGGGCACTTCTTCTGGGGCAAGTTCTACCCCAAGATCTCCTCTGGCGATCATGATCCCATCACTCTCCTGGATGATGTCCATGATATTTTCAACAGATTCTCTCGTCTCGATCTTTGCGATGACGAGGCATTGGGAATCGCCGATGATCTTTCGTACTGCAGTGATATCCTCTTTCTGTTTCACAAAAGAGACAGCGATAAATTCGAGCTTGTGTTCACACGCAAAGAGGATGTCCTCCTTATCATGCTTTGAAGGGAAGGGAATAACGAGATTCCCGCCAGGGATAGTCACTTTCTTGTTGTTATTGAGCGTTCCAGAGTTTTTTGTTGTGCAGATGACCACATCATTCTCTACGGCATCAACACCCAATTCGATGAGGCCATCATCTAGCAGGATTCTTGATCCTGAAGAAACAGCTTCATGGACGTTCCTGTAATCAATGAGCAGGCACCCAACCTTTTCTTTTCCGCAGAGTTTTACGCGGTCGCCAGCTGATAAGAAAACGGGCCGCTCGATTTCCTTGATCCTGATTTCTGGTCCTTTAAGGTCTGCAATGATTGGGATTGAATCGTTTATTCCCCTCAAAAGATTGATTGTCTCTTTATGGTATTCATGGCTCCCATGGCTCATGTTGATTCGTGCAACATCCATTCCTGCTTTGATCATATCTTTGATGACTGCTGGTTTTCGAGAACAAGGGCCCAATGTGCAGACGATTTTCGTCTTTTTCATAGGTATTCTTTGGGACATATCACATTATTAAATGTTTCGCAAAATCTCGAATTTCGTAAAGGGATAATGGTGAGTGGATTGAAACGTTTTTATACTCAATGATACTTTTAGCTTCATGGCAAAATGTTCTCTTTGTAATCAGGGAATCGAGACGACGTTCCTGGGCAAGGCTCTTGGCACCACAATCAGGAAAAGTGGAAAGGTGTATAAAGTGTGCAGCCAGTGCCAAAAGAAATTTTCTCACGAAGATTTGCTGGAGAAACTTTAAATACTGTCAGATATTCTTTTTTTTCATGCCCCTGTAGTATGCAAAAAATGAGATATTTTTCGCAACAGGTGCTCAGAAGAGCTCGCCCCTGTAGCATAGGAGCTATTGCGTCTGCCTCGTATCAATCTGGGCTGAAGGAAAGCAGAAGGTCGGGAGTGCAACTCTCCCCAGGGGCTTAATTTTTCTCTGTGCTCAAATATCTTTTTCTATAATTAGATAAGGTAGAAAGGCATTCTTCATGTCATAGCACTCCTAAAAAGTAAGGTGTGCAGAACAAAAAAATTTTGTGAATCGCTCAACAAAGAGCGACACACAACTTTACTTCTTTTTCTTAGCTGCTTTTTTCTTTGTTGTCTTCTTTTTTGCAGCTGCTTTCTTTACCACTTTTTTCTTGGTGGCTTTTTTCTTTGCTTTTGCCATGAATCATTTCACCTCTGTTTTATGATAAGGTAAAATTATTTTAATCATTTATATCCTTTTCGTTTTTCTTGCGATAAGAAACCAAAAGATAAATGCGCCAACAGCATATGTTAAGATGATGAACAGGATCCACACATACTTTTTATAGCGGATCATCTTGATGTGCGATGCTTCATACAGGATGTACACCCAGAAGATGGTGAGGAAAATAAGGACGACAAATGAGACATATGAAGAGAAGTAATTATTTTCTGCAAGGCCAAGAGCATGCATCTCTATCGTTGAATAGATCCTCAAAGGGACAGTTTCTGTTGTTGTGTATTCCTCATTGAATGCATCCTTATAGGAAAGTTTCAAAGAAAGATCGACTGTTTTTTGCAGATTTCCTTTTGTCTTGATGGTATAGGTGATTGTTTCAAAATCATCACTCTCAAGGTTTCCTATGTATGTGCTCCGTGGGCCGATCACCTCATACCCTTCTGTATCTTCGAGGGTGAGGGCAAGGAACCTCATGGTGGAGGTGCCGGTGTTGGAGATGCTCAAGACAATCTCCCCTTTAGTATTTTCCGTGAAGGTGTCAAATTGCTCCAACGTGAAGAAATACTGGGGTGGATCAAAGATGACTAAGGCGGTGTTTCTTGTTTTGGTAAAATTTCTCCCGGAGCTATCTTGGTAGGTGATGGTAAAGGGCAATTGATAGACATTTGATGCAGCATCTGGCTCGATGAGGAAGGAAAGGCTGGCATCCTTTGTTTCTCCAGGGAGCACCTTGTTGATGATGACCTCATTGCTTGTCCCTTCTGTTGCAAGCGGCAGCCCAGTAAGGTCGAAGGTGATAAGCACATTGCGGACAAGGGAATCCTCATCGTTCTTTAATGTAAGGGTGTACTTTCCGTTCTTCCCGGGTATAAGCTCATCAGATGTGACATGGTCCACAACAAGGTTCTCTTGAAGGGTTCGAACATCAATAAGGTAAGGGTCTGGTTCGATCCATGCTTTGATGCCGCCGTAAGTATAATGAAGCTTTAGTTCATTCCATCCTTCTATTGCTTGAGGGTCAACTTTCAGTCGATACGTGATGATTTTTGCTTTTTTATCGATCTGTCTGCCGTTCAGGGACCCAATCACCTGGACTGCTTCTACAGGATTGTTCAGGGTGAAGGGAAACTCGGGAAGTAATTCGACCTGGATATCATCGACTTTGCTCGTCCCTTTATTCTCGACGGAGAATCGCACTTCTACATAATCTCCAGGTTCGACTGGGTGGGGCTCTTGGTTGACCACTTCGACGGTAATGTCAACACTCCTCATCTTCCCCGCATCATTGCTGGCAGCAATCATCAGGCTGGCCAAGAGCAATGCGATCAATAACAGGTTCTTTTTCATCACGTTTATCTTTTCATCATGTTTGTTTATAGCTTTTTTACAATGTTCCCATCCTTGAGGAATGCAATCCTCTCAGCTTTCTTGGCGAGGTTGTCATCATGGGTGACCATGACAACGGTCATATGCCTTTTTTTATGGAGTTCATCGATCATTTCGAGGATTTGTTTCCCCGTGTTGCTGTCCAGGTTCCCGGTTGGCTCATCTGCAAGCAGCACTTGCGGTTCGTTTGCAAGTGCCCTGGCAATGGCAACTCGCTGTCGTTGCCCCCCGGAAAGCTCCCCTGGCTTGTGGGTGAGCCGGTCACCAAGGCCAACACTCTTCAAAAGCTCCCCTGCTCGCTCGAGTCGTTCATCTTTATCAATGTTTTGGAAAATCATGGGGAGCATGACATTCTCTAGGGCGGTGAGTGTTGAGAGAAGATTGAATGTTTGGAAGACAAAGCCGATTTTTTTCCCCCTCACCTGGGCGAGTGCTGATTCCCCAAGCGTTGCAATGTTTACTCCATCAAGGTAAATCTCTCCTTTGGTTGGGACATCAAGGCAGCCAATGGCATTGACCATTGTTGATTTCCCAGAGCCAGATGGCCCCTGGATGGCAAGGAATTCTCCTTGTTTGATTTCAAGGGAAAGGCCGCGCAGTGCATGAACCTCCACAGTGCCCATCTGATACGTCTTCCATACATTCGAAAGCTTGATGATGTCCTTTTGCGGCATTGGAATAAGCTAATCAAAAAGATATTTAATACTTCTGTTTAGAGTCCAGGGGAAGGGTGATGGATATTTAGTGCTCTGTCGAACGAAGTGAGACTTTCTTCAGAGCAGATCTTCTCGCAACCTTTATATAGGAAAAAAAATCCCTTTGGAAAATGGCAAAAAAGAAGAAGGATCAGAAGAATAAGCAAGTGCTCATGACCTTGTTTTTGGCGTTCATCATGATAACATCCATCCTCGGATACCAGTTTGGTCAAGAAGATGTTGTCCGTTATAATGGGTATAAATTTGTCCAGAGGGATAACCAGCTCACCCTTAATATCGGGGGTAAAGAGGTATATTTCTACACCTTTCCAGACCAGGCTGAGGGATTTGATATGCCAGAAGACGTAAAAGTTCTCCTTGGGGCCCCATTGGTTTTTGTCACGTATGATATCAATTCCTCCCTTGCAGAATCAATGGCTCTTGCCCAGTATGAGCTCGTTGATGCATTGCCTGTAAAGAATGTCTATGCTGTGCCTGCATTGACCACGAATACGACATACGCGATTCAGCAGTGGTCTTGTGATAATGCTACTATGACCCAGCCAGTGATCTATTTTATCCTTGGCAACACGACGTCATTGCAGGCTGATGATAAAGGATGCATCATTGCGCAGGCAAGATCATCTTTTGACGTGTTGTTTTTGAAGGACATTATCCAATATAGGGTGCTGGGAGTGGTTGCATGAAAGAGAGGATGCGGGTGCTCGATGAGGACATCTCGCTCGAGAAGCGAAGTGAAGAGCCACCGACTGATGAAGCGCAAAAGACAGAGAAAGCTCCTTTCTACCTCCTCATCATCTTTGTTCTCTTGATTGGCATAACTGCACTTGCCCTGGTGGCAGTAAGGCAGCTGCACAAAGACCCAGTGCCAGAGACGGTCACTCTTGATTCAGGGTTTGAATTTGTGTATTATGATGGTCTTTGGCATACTGAATGGCAGGAGGGGAATAATATCTATACTATTCATCTTCATTATAATCCTGATCAGGTAGCAAACGTGACGATGATAGGTTCATTGAATGAGACTGCATTTAACGAATTGTTGCAGACAAACAATACTCTCTATATCACTTTTGATCCGTTGAGCCATAATCTGAATTATTTAGCTGTCTCTGCAGCTGAGCTGAGTGTGAATCTTGCACGGGCGCTCCATGTCACTCCAACAGCTGCATGTATAAGGCAGGAGACTGATGCTTGTGAGGGTAGGCCAATCATCACTTGTGAGAATGCAGCCCTCCCAACCATATTCCTGAAGGATGATCCAACAGAGGCAATTATCAGCGATGGGCTCTGCATTACAATTCAGGGGGATAAGGAAGCATTGCTCAGGGGGGTCGATAAGGTTTTGTTCACATGGTACGGCATGATATAGACCACTATTATTCAGAGGAGCCAAAATCTCCCCTGCGCATTGGCAAGATAGTCTTCTCTTTTCAGGGGAGCACATTCCATTTAATCACTGCATCCGGTATCTTTTCGTCCCGCCAGGTTGATGCTGCGACACGGTTGTTGATTGAGTATGCAAAGGTTCCAAAGGATGCGCGGGTGCTAGATCTTGGTTGTGGCATTGGTGTTATTGGTATTGTCATTGCGACTATTCATCCAGACACAGAGGTTGTGCTCACCGATGTGAACAAGAGGGCAGTGTTCATCGCAAAGCAGAATGTTGACCGCCTCAGTCTGGATAATGCTGAGGTGTATCACCAAAATAAGTTTGAGAGGACTGCCAAGCCGTATGATACCATCCTCTTGAATCCCCCCATGGCAGCAGGAAGAGCCATCTGTTTTGAAATGATTAAAGAGGCAAAAGACTATCTGAAGGTAGGCGGGACCCTTCAGATAGTGGCAAGGCACAACAAAGGGGGAAGTGTTCTTGCCCAAAAGATGAAAGAAGTGTTTGGAAATGTTGAGGAGTTAGCAAAGAAGGGGGGGTTTAGAGTGTACCTGAGCCATCGCACATAAAATTTGCCTGTACTTCCACCATTCTTTCGTTCTCAATACTCACCAGTCTATATCCCAATCCTAATTCAGCGATCGCGCCAAGCACTGCCATGTGGTCTTTTCCATTGCCAGAGATGAGGCAAAGGGCAGTCTCCAGATCATTGATTTTTCCAGATATCCCCTTTTTGATCGTGTTTTTTATCTGATGGATAGGAAGAACTGAGTCTATGCAGATGCAATGTATCTCCTTTGCCGGCAAGAAATGTTCCATGCCATAAGGTGTAGTGACTATATATATAGCGTCCCAGGGCTCTTGTGCGATGAGCTTATACAATAAAGCCCATGTCCCCTTGCCTTCACCTGCCGTGGCAATTAATGAGGTCATTTGAAAAAGGAGCATGATCGGTTATTTAAGGTTTACGTTAAGAAAAAGAGAAAAAAAGAAGGAAAAAGGGCTTTAATAAACCCCAAGTTGTCGGCATCTGCTCTTGATATCTCGTTCAGATTTGTCCGCATCGTCTAGGTCGTTTCTGACATCATCCAGGATGTCTTCTTCATCATTGACATCGTCATCCTGGTCATCGATATCGTTCTGTTTGCGATCGATCAGGTCGAGGAGATGGTTTCGCTCAAAGGAATCTGTTGTCTGGGACAGCTGTGCCTGCAGCGTTGCCAGTTCAGATTCCAGCTGGTTGAGATCGTCTTTTTCTTTAGAGACATCATCTTCCGCGTCATTCTCATCCTCTTTCAGGTCATCGACAAGGTTTTCTGCTGCCCGGATTGTTGCAGGGCAGGTAGCCTTTGTGAGTGAGCTCAGGTCATATGCGCTGCTAAGCCCAGAGCACTGCCTTCTGATATCACGGAGGATGAGTTCAGCATCTTTCTTCGCTCGCTTTGCATCATCAACGTTGTCTTCTTCATCATTGACATTGTTATCTTGGTCGTCCTCATCATTCTGGAGGCGGTCGAGCTGTCGATTGAGTGAGTCCCTGTCTGTGGTATAGGTTGGTGAGGAGACATTGAGGGCTGCGAGCTGCATCTGGACAGTGTTGATATCTTCAGTGATCTGGTCTAGTTTTCTTTCTTCATCCCGAAGGTCTCGTTCTGCGCTGGTGATATCATCATCTGCGTCGTTGACGGCATTATCTGCATTTCTGATAAGTGCTGGGCAAGTCTTGTCATTATAGACTGTCTGGGTGCTTGTTTGGGTCTGATCCTCTTGTGTGCTCTGCTGGGTGTTTTGATTAGCAATCTGTTGCTGCTGTTGAGCGAGGTCCTGTGCTTGCTTCTGGAGATCTTGTGCTCTTTTGTCAAGCTCGTCCATTCTTTTTTGGGCATCTGCTTGAGCTTTGTCGAGCTGGTCTTGAAGCTGTTGTGTGAGCTGCTGGTCCTGGGTACTCGTAGTTGTTGGCAAGAGCACGACAGGTTCATTATATCCTGCATCGGCAGATCCAGCGATTTTATAGACTGCATAGCCACCGATGACAAGAACGATGACTACCAAGAGTCCAAAAACCATTTTTACTGCATTTGATTCCATGGTAATACCCCCCAATGTTATCCCGTATGTATGATAGGGAAAAGTTACTATTTTCCAATAGCTAATAATTATGCCTTTATAAGCTTTTCTATAATCCGCTCCTGTTCTGTTGTTCCGAAACTAGGGCTCATCCCGAAAACAATTTAAACAGCCAGATGTGCAGCTCCCCATGCCATTTACATTCTCCTTCCCAGAGGTAGTGGATCTTGTCGTGATGACGGCATTCCTTGGCTTTATTTTTATGGATATGTTCCGAAGGCAAGCGCATATGGACATCGACCCTCTCCTCGTTTCAAAACCAATGTTTGATTGGCATGCATTCTGGTTTGCTTGTCTGGTCATCGCGCCAGGTATTGTCCTCCATGAAATAGGCCACAAGATCGTTGCCCTCTCATTTGGACAGATTGCTGTCTTTCATGCAGCATATAATTTCCTCATCCTTGGCCTTATCCTAAAATTGGTCAATTTTCCTTTCATCTTTTTTGTGCCAGGATATGTTTCTCATATGGGCAGTGCAGGTCCGCTCCAGCTTTCGATAATCGCCCTTGCTGGACCTCTTGTTAACTTCTTGCTCTGGGGCCTGGCAACGATCATGCTCAAGCAAAAAAAAGTGAAGAAAAAGCAGCTTGCATTCTGGCTCATCACCCAAAAGGTAAATCTTTTCTTGTTCATCTTCAACATGCTCCCAATCCCCCCATTTGATGGGTTTACTGTCTTTTCTGGTTTGTATCATGCGTTCTTCTAAATAGCGGGCAACAATAATGCAAATAAACCAAAGGTTTATTCCTATTTGGGTAAATACCCCGGGGCTCTGCCCCGTAGTGCCGCTCATTTTATAAGTTTTTGAGGAGATACCCCGGGGCTCTGCCCCGATTGGGTCATTCATTGCACAAAAATTACTTCGCAATTTTTAGTGGCGCGAATGCCGAATACTTGAAGGCAAGGTTTTGGCACAAAACCATTTCGCCTGCCACTATTGTTGTTGCTCCATTAGAGGAAACTGTTTCTGAGAACATTTTTCTAACTTCAGAAATATTCAACAATTTTTTACTACAGCAATCTTTATATACAACCTTTCCACTCATCAGCAATGCACCAAAAATTTCTAGATCATAAAACAAGTGAATCGGGGGATATTCTATGGTAAAGACAAAGATTATCGTAGTGACAGGTGGTGTGCTCTCTGGCTTGGGTAAAGGCGTCGTGGCAAGCTCTATTGGTTTGCTGCTCAAGAGCCAGGGGTACAAAGTTGCAGGAATCAAGGTTGATCCCTACATAAACATCGATGCTGGCACGATGCGTCCAACAGAGCATGGCGAGGTGTTTGTCACTGAAGATGGCGGAGAGACTGATCAGGACCTTGGCCACTACGAGCGTTTTTTGGATGAACTCATGCTAAAGGATCAATCAATAACAACAGGTCAGGTATATTATGCAGTGATCCAGAGGGAGCGAAACCTTGAGTATGATGGAAAATGTGTCGAGGTCATCCCTCACATCCCAATGGAGGTAAGGAACCGCATTCTGAAAGTTGGCAAGCGGACGAATGCTGATTTCTTGATCGTTGAGGTTGGTGGGACGGTTGGGGATTACCAGTCAGTCCTCTTCCTAGAAGCGCTTCGGGAGATGAGCCGGGAACTGGGAAATGTTCTGTTTGTCCATGTGGCATATCTTCCGGTTCCAGGAAATATTGGTGAGATGAAGACAAAGCCTGCACAGCATTCTGTCAGGTTCCTGAATTCTTCTGGCATCCAGCCAGATATCATCATCGGCCGCGGTGAAAAGCCAATTGACAGGGTAAGAAGGGAGAAGCTCTCTGTCTTTTGCAACGTGAAACTCGATGATGTGTATTCTGCCCCAGATGTTGATAATGTCTATAAAATCCCTTTGATTCTTGATCAGCAGAGCATGGTCAAAAACATCCTCAAAAAATTCGGACTAAACTATAAGCCAGGGAGGGTCAGGGCTTGGGAAAGTTTTATCAAGAAGGCAACAACAGCAAAAGAAGTAGTGAAGATTGGCATTGTTGGAAAATATTTTGATATTGGTGATTTTACCCTGGAAGACTCGTATGTTTCTGTGATTGAATCAATAAAGCATGCGTCATGGCATAATGGGAAAAGGCCGGTGATAGGGTGGTTGGATAGCAAGAAATTTGAGAAGAACCCAAAATCTCTGGATGAACTTTCTGGATATGATGCAATTATTGTCCCTGGAGGGTTTGGGAGTTCTGGCGTTGAGGGAAAGATTAAGGCAATACAATATGCAAGGGAGCATGACATCCCGTATCTCGGGCTCTGTTATGGTCTCCAACTGGCTGTTGTTGAATTTGCAAGGAACGTGTGCGGGATGAAAAAAGCAAGCACGACAGAGATTGACAAGAACACCCCTTATCCTGTTATCGCAATCCTGCCGGAGCAGGAAAAGAAGCTCAAGGAAAAGGAATACGGGGGCAGCATGCGTCTTGGCGCATATCCTGCGCAGCTCAAGAGGGGCACCCTTGTCTATCATCTTTATGGGGATAAGGACAATATTTCAGAGCGCCACCGCCATCGCTATGAGGTCAATCCGGAGTTTATCGAAAAGCTAGAGTCCCATGGGCTTGTATTCTCAGGCAGGTCTCCAGACAGAAAGCTCATGGAGTTCATGGAATTGCCATCAAATACCTTTCATGTTGGAACCCAGGCTCATCCAGAGTTTAAGTCCAGGCCGCTTCGCCCAGCTCCCTTGTTTGATGGCCTCATCAAGGCAGCAATCAAAAAGAAGTCGCTCCACAATATTTAAAAACGAACACCTATTCTTGATGGCTAGCATGTCTGAAGAACTAACGAAGAAGGAAGAGCTGGATGCAGAAGAGCAAATCGAGTCGATTGACGAGGAATTTTCTGCTGAAGATATTGCTGAAGATGTGATTGTTGAAGAGGATGTGCAAAAAGAGCCAGAAATTCTTGTAAAAGCTGTAAAAGGCCAGCCAGTGGTGCAAAAGGAAGCGAAACCAGAAGCAAAAAAGCCTCTAACACAAGAGAAACAACCCGCTTCCCGCATCCAAACAAAAAAATTGCCTTCTGTCCAAGAAACAAACTCCTCTTTTTCATTCAAGGCATTCTATGAACAGAAATATAAGCTCCTTCTTATGATCACGTTCATCATTCTCTTGCTTGCAATTGCCCAGATTGCTCTGCAATACAGGCAGACGGGTGATTTCATGTACAAGGATGTATCCCTGCGTGGGGGTATTTCGATCACGGTACCAATTAGTGAAGATGTAAATGTTCAGGAAGTAAAAGATGATCTGCTCAGGCAGATGCCTGGTGCGGACATATCGGTAAGGAAGCTGCTTCGGGCAGGGTCGCCTTTTGCATTGACCATCTCCGCTTCAGGTGTGGATACGGATGCATTGCAAAGGGAAGTAGAGCAGCTCTTTCATGTGAAAGAGGGTGATTACTCTGTTGAGGTGGTAGGATCGGCAATTGGACAAAGCTTTTTCCAGCAAACATTTAAGGCAATTATCATCGCGTTCCTCCTGATGGGCCTTGTGGTCTTCTTGTATTTTTGTGAAGTGACAAAACCAAAGGTTATTGCGGCCATCCTCACATTTATCATTATAGGGCTCTCTGGCAATACTGGCTCAAAGATATCCCTTGTTCTTTCCCTGGCGCTATTCCTCTATCTTCTCTATATCTATATCACTGTCTCAATGCCAAGCTTTGCCGTGATTCTCTGTGCTTTTTCTGATATCATTGTCACCCTTGCGATTATCAATTTGCTGGGTGTGAGGTTGTCTACAGCAGGGATCGCTGGTTTTCTCATGCTCATTGGATACTCAGTTGATACTGATATCCTCCTTTCTACAAGAGTCCTCAAGAACAAGGAGGGAAAGGTATTAGATCGGGTCTATGGCGCAATGACAACGGGGATGACCATGACCCTCACTACATTAGCGGCAGTATCAGTTACCTATTTCATCGTGCAGTCTGATGTGCTCAGGCAGATAATGTTTATCCTTATTATTGGTCTGTTTGTGGATATCCTATACACCTGGATCCAAAACGCCGGCATTATTCGTTGGTTTATGGAGAAACGATCATGAGAGAACTAAAAAAGATCCTCACCCATCCAAGAGTAATCTTGCTCATACTCTTCTTGTTGATGTCAGTAGTAGCTATTGCTCCAAATCCTTTTCATGAAGGAGTGGCAGTAAGGACAGTAGAGAAGAACTCGTCTGCCAGCCTTGCAGGGATGGAGAGTGCAAAGCCAACAGAGCGTCCCATGTCAAGGGAGATCATCACTGCGATTGACAATAAGAAAATAAAATCTCTCGAAGAGTACTATGCTGCATTGAGCGACTTGTCGGTCAATCAGACCCTCTCTATAAGAACCAATAGGAATACCTATACGCTGTTTGTGGGGGAAAGCTACAATGAGACCCTGTCGAATGAGACAGAAGAGATCATCGTTCCGGTGGTAAAAGAGAGGAATGTTACCATCAATGGGACAACCCTCCTAGTGAATGTGACTGAGAATGAGACAAGGACTCAGTTCAAGGTTATCAAGACGCCGATGGGTGTAAAAGATATTGGTCTTGGCGTCTATCCTGCCCCTTCAACAAACATCAAGAAGGGGCTAGATCTTCAGGGAGGAACAAGAGTTCTATTAAAACCGGAAACCGAACTGAATGCTGATGACATGGACACCCTCATCGCGAATATGGAAGAGCGCCTCAATGTGTATGGCTTGTCTGATATCGTGATCCGGGAGGCAAGGGATCGGCCAAATGTTTTTGGTGGCGGCAATCAATATATCATTGTTGAGATTGCTGGGGCAACAGAAGAGGAAGTATCTGACTTGTTGTCCAAGCAGGGAAAGTTTGAAGCCAAGATTGGCAATGAGACTGTCTTTAGGGGTGGGGATCGGGATATCACCTATGTGTGCAGGAGCGCTGACTGTTCTGGCATTGACGTTCGTCAGGGATGCGGGATTGGCTCTGATGGCAATTTTGCCTGCAGGTTCAGGTTTGCAATAGCATTGAGCGCTGAAGCTGCAAAGCATCATGCTGATGTGACAAGGGATATTCCGGTCGTAACAGAAAATGGCGAGCAGTTCTTGGAGCAGCGCCTGACATTGTATCTTGATGATGAGCCTGTCGATGAGCTTCGGATTGGCGCTGACCTGAAGGGGCAGGAGACAACCGATGTTGCAATCAGTGGAAGTGGTATTGGCATATCAAGGGATGATGCGATGGCAAACACCCTCAATAACATGAAGAGGTTGCAGACGATTCTTATCACGGGAAGTTTGCCAGTGAAACTGGAAATTGTCCGCATCGACTCGATCAGTCCGCTTCTGGGGGAAGGCTTTGTCCTCTATGCTCTTTTTGCAGGGTTGGCTTCAATCTTGACGGTTTCATTAGTGATCTGGTTGAGGTACAAAAGGTTCAGGATCGCTTTTCCTATCTTTATCACCATGCTCTCTGAGGTTGTTATCCTTCTGGGTTTTGCAGCCTTTATTGGATGGAACCTGGACTTGGCAGCTGTTGCAGGGATTATCGTTGCTGTTGGTACCGGTGTTGATGATCAGGTGGTGATCACCGATGAGAGCACTACTCAGAGAACTGCAAGGATGTTGAGCTGGAAGGACAAGCTCAAACGCGCATTCTTCATCATTTTTGCTGCATATTTCACGACTGTCGTTGCGATGGTGCCATTATTGTTTGCTGGTGCTGGTCTCTTGAAAGGATTTGCGTTGGTGACGATTTTTGGAGTATCAGCCGGGGTGCTCGTCACAAGGCCTGCATTTGCTGCAATGATTGAGATCCTGATGAAGGATTGATTCATACCAATACTTTTTTAAATCTCCTCATTCTTTTCCAGAATCATGCAAACAAAGCCAGCAGCAATACTTCTCATCATTATAACCACTTTGTTTACTTCGATAGCTCAGGTATTATGGAAGTTTGGGGCAAATAAGCTCCAATTCACCTTTCTTAGTATCATAACAAATTACCAGATATGGCTCGGCTTCTTGGTATATGCGGTAGCTGCCCTCTTGCTAGTTCTTGCATTAAAACAAGGAGAACTCTCTGTCCTGTACCCGGTTATCGCGACAAGTTATCTATGGGTTTCATTGCTGTCTATCTATTACTTTCATGAAACAATCACTACGCTTAAATGGGCAGGCATCCTGCTCATCCTGATTGGTGTCACAACAATTGGCTTTGGCAGCACAGAGGAGGCGCCAGCATGACAGAATCATGGGCGATCATCACGACAATCATCGCTGTCTTGTTTGGCAGCTATGGTTCGGTATTGTTCAAAAAAGGATCAGAAAAGTTCTCCTTGAGCATTGATGGGATCTTTAAGAATCCCTACCTCATAAAAGGCGCATTGTTATTCTTTTCTTCTTCTCTTGTGTTTATCGTCGCATTGAGGGGAGGGGAGCTCTCTGTGCTCTATCCTCTTGTCTCGATTTCCTACATAATGGTTGCCTTCTATTCGATGAGAGAACTAAAGGAAAAGATGAATGCCAAGAAGTGGATTGGCATTGTTCTCATCATCATCGGTGTTTCATTAATTGGGGTGGGAAGTTGAAAGTGCTCTCTCTTGGCGGGTCGATGGTTGTCCCTGATGCCATCAACACTGAGTTCCTAAAGCAAATGAGGGACATTATCATGAAAGATGATGAGCGCTTCATCATTGTTGTTGGTGGCGGAGCAACATGCAGGAAGTACCAACAGGCGGCAAAGGAAATATTTCATCCCTCTCAAGAAGACCTTGACTGGATCGGCATTGCCGCAACAAGGCTAAATGCAGAGCTCGTAAAGTATCTCTTCAAGGACTTCGCCCATCCAGAAGTAATGACGAATCCCCACGCAAATATCCAGTTCAGAGAAAAAGTGCTTGTCGCTTCAGGATGGAAGCCTGGCTTTAGTACTGACTATGATGCACTCGTCCTGGCAAAGCGTTTTGATGCTGACACCATTATCAATATCACAAATGTCCCGTATGTGTATGATAAAAATCCAAGAGACCATCCAGACGTAAAGCCGTTAAAAGAGATGTCCTGGGAAGAGCTTCGAGGTATTGTTGGGGATACATGGGATCCTGGCATGAATGCTCCTTTTGATCCGATTGCAGCAGAGTTTGCACAGAAATCCTCCCTCATAGTGAATATTTTGGGGCCAGATATAGAAAATCTTAAGAAGTGCTTAGCTGGACTGCCTTGGGAAGGAACAACTATTCAAGGATGAAGGAACCTTTAAATAACGCCTTCTTCATTCATCAGTCATGCACGTAAAAAGAGGGGTGAAGGATTTAGGTCGTCTCAAGCAGATCCTCAGCGTCTTTCTGAAATATGGGTGGGGTCAGTGGATAAAACAAATAGAGCTGCATACCTATCTTCCTCTGAAAAATCGTCTTGATCCAAAGCATTTCCATCAGAAGATCAAGAGTCCAGAAGACCAGCTGACAGCTGCATTCGAAGAGCTTGGCGGCTCATTTGTAAAGCTAGGGCAGCTCCTGAGCATCCGGCCGGATCTTGTTCCAGAGAGCTATTGCCAGGCATTCAGGAGACTGCGGGATACTGTTGCTCCCTTCCCTTTTTCAGACGTGCAAAGCACGATCAAACATGAGCTGGGCCATGACATCCAGGACCTCTTTACATCATTCGATAAGGTTCCCTTAGCGGCAGCATCCATCAGCCAGGTACACAGGGCAACGCTCAAATCTGGTGAAAAGGTTGTCGTAAAGGTTCAGCGTCCAGGCATCCAGGGGATCATGGAAACGGACATAGATCTGATGTATTTCATTGCAAAGAAGCTGGAAAAGCATGAGATCGCCAGCTTCATTGATCCAGTAGGCATCTGTCAGGAATTTGAGGCATATACAAAGAATGAGCTGGATTTTGTCCTCGAGGCAAGGAATATCGATCGTTTCGCAGGAGATTTCAAGAATGTTTCCCATATCATCATCCCAAGGGTGTATCGCGAGCTTACCACGAGAAGGATTGTCGTAATGGAGTATATTGATGGGGTAGAGCTGCTGCGTATAGATAAAAAGAAAGTCGATAAGTCCCTCATCACCCAGCGTTTGGTGAAGGCTGGCATGAAGATGATCTTTGAGGACGGATTTTTCCATGCAGATCCCCATCCAGGAAACATTCTTATCAAGCGCAATATGGATTTGGCATTCATCGACTTTGGGATCATTGGTTCGCTAACGGAAGGTATGCAGGCAAGACTCGCTGATCTCTTCATCGCAGTGATTGATGGGGACGTTGAGAATATCGCAGAAGGATTGCTGTCATTAAATCTCGCCGGAAGCCAGGTGAATGTGGAAGAGTTCACTCATGATCTCAAGGTACAGCTCAGGGAGTTTTACAATGTTTCTTTAGCTGACCTGAATATTTCAGAGATTTTCCTGCGTTTGATCCTTATCGCAAAGAAATACCATCTCAGGCTTCCGGCAGAATTTGTTCTGCTTGGAAAGTCTTTGATGACCCTTGAAGGTGCATGTGTTGAGCTTGATCCCAAATTCAATTTTTTCAAGGAAGCAAAGCCCTATGCCCGGCATCTAAAGTCCCTCCAACTCTCTCCAAGAGTGATGAAGAAGCGCCTGAAGCGTGTCGGGGTTGATATGATGAGGATGTTTTCTCGAATGCCAAGGCAGCTTCCAAGGGTTCTAGACAAGATCGAGCGTGGGGATTTTACTGCTGAAGTGCAGCACAAGGATTTGGATCAATTGACAAAGAAGCTCGATCAGAGTTCGATGAGGATATCATCTGGCGTGATTATTGCAGCGCTGGTCCTCACTGCAGGATTGACCGTGAACATGCAGCCAAAGGTAAAGGGCATATCAATTTATTCTCTTGTGTGCTTTGGTATTGCAGTCTGGCTCCTCAGTATCTTGAGCATCAGGCTGCTAAGGGAAGCAAAATAAGCACTCGATGAACTATTTTGTATGAAGCATGGTGTGGAGTGGTGAATCAAGCGCCATGATTTTCCCATCACCATTCATCCGTTTGGCATTGAAGCTGTTTTCTGTCCCTTTGCCGTGGATTTCATCATCTTTCAGCCGGGCTTCATAGCCGCACGTTGGGCAATCTGCAATAAGGTATTGTCTTCCCGCATGTATTGTTGCGGTGAATTTTACTGCATCAAGGCTGCCATGGCAGTTTATGCAGAACTGTCTTTGTATTTCATCGTTGACGATGTTTGTCAGCATCCAGTTCACCTCTGAGGTAGTCGTTGTAGTCCTTGGTAGTCTCGCAAGGGATCGTGATGATGCAGGGTGTTTCATAGCTATGGTGGCCTGTTATCTCGTCAATTGCTCTCTGTTTGAGGTGCTCTAGCGTTTTTGCAAGGACAATTGTCTCTTCTGTCTCTTCAATCAAGCCCTTCCACCAGTACTGGGAATGTGCAGGGGATGAGACGCAGCAAGCACAGAGCTTTTTTTCGAGAAGATGGCGAGAAATCTTTGTTGCTTCTTCTGGTGAGCCGCATGTGAAATGCAACAGTATCATAGAAAAAGGTGTGAGAGGAGGTTTATATAGTTTATGATTGTTGAATTGGGTGTCATACCCTGCCCTTTAGGGCGAGTGCCCAATTCTACACCAGAAATCCGTGTGTAGAAGCGAGGCACGTCATACCCCTGCCCTTAGGTTGGGGTTAGCGCTGAGCAGCGGATTTCTGATTTGTTTTCCCCTTTTTTCTCGATAAGCTTGCTGGCTTCCTTGATCCCTGATAACAAGTGATCATAGGCTATAAATTTCTCTTTGAGGAATGGATGTCTTCTTCATCATCACCAAGCCTTCGAAGGAGGATGATGGGAACCCGGTATGCATGCGCCCATCCCAGCTCTATGCCTATTTTTGTGGAAGGGTGGCTCACATCAAAGATTGCCGCATCACAGCTCATGATGATCTCTTTTTCGTTATGGCGTTTTTCAGAGATCACAAAGTGGTGCTCTTTGAGCAGTTGATCATTCCTCAGCGACTCCTCAAACTCTTTTTTTTGGTCCCAGGTTCTTTGTGGCTAAGGTAACAAAAAGCCCTCGTTCGGTGATGACCCCCGGGCTAAAGCCCGTGGCTTTACAGCACCTCACTTTTATAGACGGCCTTTTTGGAACATGAAAATCCGAATGGACTTTCAGTTCACGAAATCTAAAAGATTTCGTTGAACAAGAAATTGCGCTCTAAAGAGCGGGGCTATGCCCTGTGCAATTTCTTTGTATATCTTCATGATAAAAAGGGGGCGGTGCAGAATTTAAATATATGTCGATATCACCAGCTCTGTAGAAAATAAGTGCCTTTCTGCGAAACTCCATCGAGAATGAAGCGAGTGCGTCGCAGTTGTGCCCGGAACCCTGTAACCAGGGCATATGCGTGTCGAGCGAAGCGAGACTTGTCTACAGAGCCGATATCACCGAAAATTTATAAACTGCTCATTATTCTGTGAGCATAATGCCAAAATACCTTTATGTGAATGTCATTGGAGCGTTTGTAGTTTCTGACAACCTCAAGGTCATCGACCAAGAGATGTTTCATTCGGTAAAAGATATCAGCAGCAGGAAACTATCTCTTGCAAGGCTTGGCAAAAAGTACAAGCATCTTGATAGTCCATCCCCAAAAATGTTTCTTTCGATAGAATCGTTGTTTCAAGACAAAAAGCACCAGGCGTTATTCCATGACCGGAATCTTGATCTCTCAAAACAGGCCGTCAAGGAGGCAATCACTGATGATATCTGGCTCATGCAGTGCATGGCTGCAATAGAGGATATGGAAAAAGTGCAGGGTATCCTCATCAGAAGGCTCACCGAATGGTACGGACTTCAAAACCCTGAAGGGATAATAGCTCTGGTAGACCAAGAGAAGATGGTCGAGCTCATCATAAAAAAAGAGCTCAAAAAACAGGCCAATTCCATGGGGCGGGCCCTTCTGCCTGAGATGGAAGAGAAGGTGATCGAGCTGGCAAAGCAGATAAGGGATATCCAATCATCAAAAAATAGCCAGCAAGCGTTCCTGGAGAAGAGCATGAAAAACAATTTTCCAAACCTTTGCGCCCTCTCACCTCCTGATATCATTGCGCGGATGATGAAGCAGGCAGGTTCGTTGAAGAATTTCATGGAGCTTCCCGCATCGACGATCCAGCTCCTCGGGGCAGAAAAGGCATTATTCCGCCATCTGAAAAACAAGAGGAATAAGTCGCCAAAATACGGCTTCTTGTTCAACCATCCTCTCATCCAAAAAGCTTCCCAAAAAGAGAGGGGCAAGATCGCTAGGATGCTTGCTGATAAGATAGCAATAGCCGCGCGGGTGGATTATTTCAAAGGTAAGCCAATTGGTGAATCGTTATACAAGCAGGTTATCGCAAAATGCAAAATATCCAGGTAAAGAACGGCTCGTATTTCACAAGGAATCTTGTTCCCGGCCAGCAGGTATATGATGAAGATCTCATCTCAATTGACGGGAAGGAATACCGGTCTTGGAATCCGTTTAAGAGCAAGCTCCTCGCAGCGATCAAGAAAGGCATGAAAGTGGATTTTCATCCAGATTCCCTTCTCTATCTTGGAGCTAGCACTGGAACAACAGTTAGCCATGTTTCAGATATGTTTCCTGATTCTTTCATCTTTGCTGTGGAGTTTGCGCCAAGGGTCTGCCGTGATCTTATCCTGATGGCAGAGAAGAGGAACAATATCAGTGTCATCCTCGCTGACGCTTCAGACCCTGACAGCTACCGATGGCGGATTCTTCAGCCAGATTTTTTGTACCAGGATGTTGCTCAGCGTCATCAGGTCACCATTTTCCTGAAAAATGTCGCTCTTCTCAAGAAGGGCAGCCTTGGCATGCTTATGGTCAAAGCAAGAAGCATTGATGTCTCCAAGCAGCCAAAAAAAGTGTTTGACCAGGTCGAGCGTGAGCTAAAACCTCATGTGGAGATTCTAGATAAGGTCACTCTTGAGCCTTTTCAGCAGGATCATTGCTGTTTTTTTATTAAAAAATCATGAAGCGATGAGATACGGCTTGATGAGGAACTCATAATGCATAGCTTTTCCTCGAGGGAGCAGTACTTGCGCTAATCTGGGATCAATATCTCTGAGTGCTCGCTCCGCCGGAAGGCTCAATGTTGCCCCATGAGCGGTCAATGGTTCGACGGCGATGAATTTTCTTCGATCATTCGCAGGGAAGCTTGCAGGATCATTCGTCCAGACAGTAATCATGCCTTGTGCAGGGGAGACGGAGATGCTAACACCATACCCTTCAGAGGGGTTATACACTTTTACTTCCGGAAATTCATGATTTGGGAAAGTGAAGGTATTATCAAGGCTCAATTCCCTGAGTGGCACAATTGTCCGATAACCCCGATATCCATCCCGAAAGAGAGGATGTTCATCGATCGGTATGACTCGTCCGGTAGGGTTATTCTGATCATCTGTCTCGAGAACGCCATCTGCAGCAGTTTCCAGCACCATGTCTTCAATAGAGTCTCCGATGCGAAAAGAGTCATGGTTCCCAAGGGCTATTGGGATGTTGTTGTCCGAGTTATTCGTGATGCTATAGCCTCGTCGGAATCCTTGACCATGAATTGAGAATGAATGATGAACGAATGCATGAACCCCAGCCGGAAAACCAGACAGTGTCTCACTCAGGGGGATACTTCCCTTAACAAAGCCATATGCTTCATTAATCTCAAAGTCAAAGAAGCTTTTTGGTGTATTGCCATGGAGCAATGATCCTGATGCTTCATGGTTTGTCCCAACATCATAGTTTCCATACACCTCACCGTTTGGACCAACTACTTTGATCTTTCCTCCATGCACCCTGTTTGCCGGGAAGATGAGTGTTCCTCCAGCTCCTGTCCCTTTTTCTTGCAGTAATGAGAGTGCTGTTTCCCCCTCTTCTGCAAGACCCACATTTCTTCGATGTTCTGCCCAGTCTGCATGGCCATAGACAACATCACGAAGGCCAATGTCTTCGAAGGGGAACTGGAGTCTTTCAAGGGATAGGCCGTAAGGTGAGACTGCATATATCGCTCCTGTCTCCAAATTCTGTAATTGCATGCAAGGAATATCTTCAATTGTTATATCGGTAATCTCATGTTTTCCCATAGTGGCCCCCAAATGATGTTGAAAAGAGGAATTCAAAACAATATTTAAACTTATAGAGAAAAAGAAATAATGATTCAAAGTGCTAAAAATCCCTTAGATCAATACGCCGTTCAGTGCCCCTTCCTGGCCTGGTCTGGAGGTGATCTTGACTTTTCCCTTGTCAGTATCAACAACTGCTCCTTTTGTGATGATGTTTCGCCTGATAAAGTTTCTGTTTGCAGGGTTCTCCAGAACTGCTTTGATGACCCCGACAGTCGCTTTCTTTGTCTTGGGATCGACAATGTTCACCTTATCGATGGTAAGAAGCCGAATCTTTGTTTGTGCTCCGAGAATCTTGTGGGTGCTGATGTTTTTTTCGCCGATCTTTGTGAGTGTTGGTCGTCGTGCCAATTGCACTTTTCTTTTCTTTCTGGCAGGCTTGATCGTCCCGCCGGATTTTTTTCTCTTTCGCACATCGCTTGCTATTGCCATAGGATGCAGGAATCCGGAAGTGTTTAAAAAGCTTATTGTTCGCAAAATAGTAACCAACAGTAACTATATCATAGGTAGCTTTTGTTCCCTTGTACTTTTTCAGAAAAAATTTCAAGATGGAAATAGTTTCTGGATAACACAACTTTCGTTCAAACCAATACCTTTAAATACTCACCCACACCTTCTTTAATCATTACCTCGGGGGTTAGGTTTATGGAAACTGCTTCAAGACCATTAGATGCATTGAATGCTGCACGAAATAAGCGTGTCATTCTTGAGTTGAAGAACGGCACTCAATTGATCGGAAAGCTCTATGCTTTTGACATCCACGTAAACATCGTGCTGCATGAGGCAGAAGAGCGGGTGAATGGGGAGTTGAAAAGGAAGCTCAATACCGTCTTTGTCAGGGGCGATACCATCATTATTATTTCTCCAGAGTAAGATGACAAAAGGAACACCCACCCAGGGAAGGCGGACTGGTAAAAAGCTGCATATTGCCTGTAGGCGATGTGGCAAGGTCTCTTATCACATGAAGAAGAAAGAATGCGCTTCGTGTGGATATGGCAAGACAGCAAAGAAAAAGTCTTTTGGCTGGAAAAAGCCTGGGAAATAAGTTCTATGCTTTGCAGGTGCAAGAGCAGCTGGTTGTAAAAGAGCTTTTTGCATATGATGCGCCTTTCGTTTCGCACCCAATGGTGCATTCTTTCTTGCACAATGCTTCTCCTTTCTGCTGCTCGAGTCCTTCTGTTGTGTATATCTTGTAGGCGGGGATGCCTGCAGGGTTGTAGATGACGTGCTCTGGCTGGTATTGGGCAATCTCTGTTGGGATGACAATATAGATTGCATTTGTTGTAGAGCAATTTTCTATATCACAAAAGGCTATACCTTTCAGCCCGTCTGCAAGGTAGTGTGATGCAGGAGTTTTCCTCTCAAAGAGCACGTAGATATAAGCTTGTTTGATTTCATTGCTAATGAAGATCGTCTGGTTTGTTTGGATTGATTCTGCATACATGATCGCGTCTGTGAGGCCGTATTGCTGCTTGTGGGCAACTTGTGAGGGGTAATCCTGAAAATAGTCTTGCCCAAAAAGGGCAGCCTGCCAGACGATGGCAATGACCAATATGCCTAGAATCACCATGAGTGGTCGTGATGCCCGTATTTTTTCTGCTGTAAAAAAAGAGATTGTCCCTTGGGCCATGATGAGTGAAAAGACCCCAACATGTGTCAGCCCTCGAAGGGCATTTGGCATCGGTCCGCTGGTGAGCGCTGCAGGAAGAGGATAGAGCAAAAGCCAACAGAGGAGAAGTTGTGTTCGTTTATCCCCAAGGGTATTTGCCATCCAATATATTCCGAGAAGGAACAATACCGCCATGACTGGGAGGAACTGTCCATACCCAGGAACGCTGTTTCTCACATTGGAATCTCCCTGGAAGAAAAGGAACCTGGGGGAATAGTAGGAGAGGTAGTTGCTCGTGATGGTGGTTCCTGGGTGGTCGGCTGAAATGGCAGAAACCTGCATGAACCGCTCATTGCCATGGCCAAAAAAAGAGAGGTAATAAATGGGAAGGGCAATCAGAAGCAAGATGAGTGCAGATTTCCAGTGCATCCTGATGAAGGTGTTCGTGAGCATCTCTTTTTTGTGAATGAGGATATAGCAGAAGAAGAACAATGGCACAAACAGTTTTGCAGCAGCATAGGTATAAAGGCTGATGCCAAAAAATACTCCGCTCAGTACATAATCTTTTTTTGTTTTCCCAAGCAGGAAGTAGAATCCAAGGAGAAAGAAGAAGGGCAGTGTGATCACTTCAAGGCTCATCCGGGAAAAGAGGAGGTGCCAGGGGGAGATCGCAAGAAAAAAGCTGGCAAGAAGCCCTGCCTTTTTTGAGAAGAGCCGGGAACCGATGAGAAAAAGTAAAAGGATTGTTCCAATGCCATACAGGGCAGCAACAAACCTGATCACGCCGACAGATAGACCGAAGAGTTTGACAAAAGGGACCAATGAATAAATGAACACTGGGTTCTTGTATTCCCCAAAGGCTTTAAAGAGCAAGGGGAAATGGCTCCCCTGTTCATCAATGCCTTCTGACCCAATCGCATAAGCGTTGTACCCAATGCTCGCTTCATCAAGGTTGAGCCCTGATGGTGCTATGGGAAGGTGCCATATCCGAAGGGCTCCTCCAAGCAGCAGGATCAGGAGAAGGAGGTGTTTGTCGGTAAGCTTCATTCTTGAATCCTCAATGGTTTTCTGCAGTCACAGATGCATTTTTCCTTATAATAACTGCCAAAATAAATTAGTTTTTTTGATTCGCATATGCCTGGGCAGTATGTCTCGCATAGCTGCTGATGTTCATCAACTGTTACATTGGTTATATTAAACACATTAATGGAGTATCCGATCCTATCTAGCAGGGGATAGCCTTCAAGCCAGGTGTAGCATCCGATCTCATCTTCATAGATGCCCCGGAGTTTGGAGATGGATATGACCGCAATGCCGTTTTTTGGGTAGCATCCAAGTTCCTCAAATGACAATTGTTCATAAGCGCTCTTGTCGGATCCGAATAAGGCAAGATTCACCTTTTCGATGCCACGTGTCTTCGCCCATTGAGGGATTCTTCCAATATCTTGGCCCCAATCAATATTCGAATCGATAAGAATCTCTGACCCTCTGGCAGGTCCGCCGCCAAGTATATTGAAATAGGAGAGGTAGTGAGGAGAGATCATTACCGTGCCGCTGATGAGCCAGGCGAGCAGAACGCTCAGTGCAATCGTGCGAAGGCGATGATTAAAGAAGACTGCTTTGCCGGCATAAACGAACATGAATGCATAGAATGGAAAAATGTGGCGAATCCCGATGTTGAGATGCGAGATGAGGAAGCTGCCAAGGAAGACTGCCATTGGTATGATCAGGAAAATCTCCTCTTTCCAGGCCGTATTTTTCATTCGGGCTGCGATGATAATGCTCAGGAGAAAGATGAGTATTGTCGGAATCGGCGTTTTCACAAAAAATGCGATGATGAAGTAATACCACCATCCTTGGGAGGAATGCTGTCCGAGGAGGTATGCAGGATGCCCTTCTGATGAGTGGGTAATCACAAATGAGAGCCCTTCAAAATATCTGCCAATGTTTATTATGCCATAGGACAAGGTGAGGACAAGTGCTGCCATGCAAAGGATAATCATGAGTTGTTTGAATAAGGTTTTATAGTTGCGTTTTGTATGGGGCTGGAGAAAGACAACTGCGCCCATGATTGGCAAGAGATAGACTGCAGTGAATTTTGATGCAAGGGCAAGCCCAAGGCCGGCCCCAGTAAAGAGTTGTTCTTTGAGGGTGGGGTTTTTCACATAATGATAGAACCTCCATATGGCAAGTAAGGAGAAGCAGGCAACCCCCACATCTGTTGTTACATACCGTGTATGGGCAAGAAAATTTGGAGAAAACGCATACAGTGTCAAAGAAAGCAATGCTGCCTTACTTCCGTAAAGGTCCCGCGCGAAAAGGTAGATAATAAAGCCCAGCAGCACTCCGAGCAGGACCATGGGGATGCGCGAAAGAGAGAGTATTTTCTCCCGATAAGCATCATTATCTACAAAATAGAACTGGTGGATCCATGCGTATTGGTTGGTGGTATTCGTAGAGAGTTCATACGAATATTTTTGCGCTGCTTCCCATCGTTGCCCATAAAATTGGCTATGAAGGGGGAGGGGGAGCAAAGGGAGGGCTGAGATAAGCTTGATGAGGGGGGGATGTTCAGGGTTGAGCCGGAAATCATTCGTTTTCCAATAGCTGTAGCCTGCAGAGAAATGGTTGATCTCATCCATTGTCATGGACTGGGTGGGAAGGGAAAGAAATGCCTGCAGGAAGAAGATAAAGAGTAAGCATCCCGCAATGGCATGTGCTTTCATGGAGGCAATGAAAGATGCCCAATTAAAAAAAGTTTGGTATAGTCAGGGTATGTAGAAACTGGTGGTGAGCATCATCTTCCGAGGTTCTCTGAAATGCCCAATCAATCTATTTGGGGGTCAAGCAAACAGGAACAGCAAATCTCGGCTCACCAATAACCAATACCCCGCCCAGGTGTCAGGGAAGCGAGATGTTCTACAAAGCTGTATAGTCACACGTTTTCCTTTTTAACACGAATTGTCCTTTTTAACACGAAGTTTGATCCTTATGATATCCCGCAGCATGCGAAGGGAGTCTCTTAGGGGAGATACTTTGCTGCGGCCGTCATTTCGCCAGATGACCGGCACTTCCTTGATTCGATATCCGCTAAGCATGGCTTTATACAGTACTTCCACATCAAATGCGTACCCTTTTGTGAGTAGAGGAGAAAACAAGTGTTTTGTTCGCTTATGGAAGAGCTTGAACCCGCATTGGGTGTCCTTGATGGGCATTGTGAGGATGAGCGAGACAATCTTTGGGAAGGCCTTTCCAAGGCTGCTTCGAAGGAAGGGCTGCTTGACCTGGATTTTGCTCCCTTTGAGGTTGCGGGATCCAATGATGATATCTGCCTCTTTGGTGAGCGAAAGAAATTTGCCAAGTTCCTCGATTGGTGTTGAGAGGTCAGCGTCAGAAAAAAGGATCCATTCCTTGACTGACTCCATTATTCCCCGCTGCACTGCTGCGCCCTTCCCTGTATTGCCCGGCTGCCTCACAACTCTAGTAAAGGCAAGCCCCAATTCCTCTACAACTTGCTTTGTTCTGTCAGTGCTTCCATCATCGACGACTATGATCTCAAAATCATGCTTTTGTTTTGACAGGAGCGAATGGATCTTTTTTACGGTAGGCAAGATGCGTTGCTCTTCATTATACGCTGGGATGACCACAGAGAGTTCCATCATAACCACGAGGTACATCCCACGGCTTTAAAAAACTTCTTCCAGACGGGCTTTGTAGAAAATTGTGGTGAGCATCATTTTCCGAGGTTCTCTTAAAGGTGAAGTGTAAGTGTGTGGGAGGGGTTGGACCTGCGAAAATATAGTTTTCGCGACCAAAAAGCTTTGCTTTTGGTGGACGTCGGGAGGGACCCGCACTCAAAGAAATAATATCAATGAACCGAGGCTGATGCTCGCCCGCGGTAGCGAGATTTTCTACAAAGCCTTCCAGACGCAAATGCTTTTATACCTCTATGGGTATCTGGGATCATGAAAAGATACCTCCTCCTGACGATAGTCTTCTTGTGCTCATTTTTTCTCCTCCAGAATGCATTGATCATCTCGGATTTTGTTGGTGATGAGGGCCGCCATGCGATGCAGGGGCTTATCATAAAGCAGTATATCCATGACCTGGCAGCAGGAAAGGCCGGATCGTATCATGATTTCGTGCAAAAGTATTCAGAAGTGAATTATGAAGGCTCCTGGTATGCCTTGTATGATCCTCCTGGTCATGCTGTTCTTCAGGGGTTGTTTTTTTTGTTGTTTGGTGCTTCTGTGTTGGTAGCAAGGCTCGCGACTGTTTTTTTGGTTGTTTTGGGTTCTCTTTTTTTGTTTTTCTTTTCTCTGAAGTTTTTTTCTGCGAGGGATTCTTTTTTTGTTGTTGTTCTTTTTTTGTTGTTTCCTTCTGTGTTTGAGTTTTCTGGTCTTTCGTATCTTGATGTTCCGTTGTCTTTGTTCACGGTGTGTTTTTTTTATTTCTTTTTTTTCACTGAAGGTTTTTTGCGGTATGCAGGCTCTGTTTTTTCTCTCACGCTAGCAACGCTCATGAAATACCAGAGCATGATCTATATGGCAGTGTTTGTGGTAGTGTATGGGCTCTATTTGTTCTTCGCAGAAAAGCCATTGGTAACAGAAAAGAAGGTGGTGCTGAAAAAGTCGCAATTCACAAGGAATATCCCTCCGTTGGTAATAATCCTTCTCATCTCGGGGGTGCTCATCCTTCCTTGGGTAAAACTGTCCCTGATAGATGGGGGATTGGCAGGTAGTATAGCCAGCGAGGCAATGACAAAATATGGGAGGGCAATGAGTGTATCATGGTATTTCTTTTTCATTCGTGAAGCTTTTTTTCAGACAAGAGGAATCTTTTTGCTTCTCTTCATCCCCTTGTTCACAAAACCTTCACTCTTCAAGGGGAAGGATGGCCATCTTTTTTTACCGATGTACTTCTACATTTTTTCAACCCTCATTGCAGCCTCATTCCTGTTTTCTAACCAGCAGCTGCGCTATGCGATCCAGCTCTTCCCCCTGGCAGCCATTCTCTGCGTAAAGGGCCTCAGCGATCTTTGTGCGATATCAAAAAAGCGATCATGGATGCCCTACGTGTTCATTGGTATGATGGTGTTCCTCATGATTGTGGATATAGGGATGATGCAGGCAAATGTGAACGTGTGGGGGGCTCATGATCCTGAGCTGGATGATTATTTTGCCAAACAAGCGCCGCCCTATCTGGTTATCGTGCCAAAATCGCTCGGTTCAGCGCCAGTTGATGTTCCCTACTATTTTTCGTCAGATCAGGTGCTCTTCACTGTCCAAAAGCAGCAGAAGGGTTCCTTGGATGCTTTTCAGGTACGGATGAAGGAGGATAGTATTATAGATGGGCAAGATGCCCTATTTGCCTATGATCTGATGGAATACACAAAAAAAAATTCTGTGTTTGTGGTATTTTTTAGGACTGACGCAAAGACAGCGCGCGGAAAAATGATGATCAAAGAGTTGATGGGTGATGGATTCTTGGCGCGGGAATTGAAGCATTACACTATCATTGAGAAGAAAAACAAGGAACCGCAGGATGAAGCGTTTTTTGTTGATATGGAAAAAAGAGTGGAGGCCAGAAACGAGGCAGAGCGGGCAAGAATCCTCAATGAGGAAGGCCGCTTTAATGAGGTGCTCAGAGGGCTGGAAAAAGCAAACGGAATCGATCCATATGATCGCGCAATCAGGGGATCGCTCGCTGCCTTCTATGCATCTGCTGGGAAAAGACTGGCCATGCAAGGCCAGTACGCTGATGCCCTGAAAGCATACACTTCAGCGCTCTTGCTCGTTCCAGTGAGCAAAGACTACAGGGAGGATCAGGCGATAGCGATGGTATTTGTCGGAAGAAGCCTCGCTGACAAAGGTGATATGGAAGGTGCAAAGCCATATTTTGACGCTGCGATCAAGTCCGGCGCCCTTTCAGGGGGGGATCTTCAGGTGGTTTTAGGGTATGAGCAGCAGCTCCAGGTTGTCGGATGAAACAACGTCATGCGCTCTTCTTTCTGGTCATTTTCTTGCTTGTGTTTATCATTGCAGAATATAATCTCTTCAGGATTGATTTTATTGGTGATGAGGCAAGGCACGCTGTGCAAGGTCAGTTCTGTGCGAGGTATATCAATTCGTTTATCCATGGGGATCTGGTTTCCTATGGGGGATTTTTGAAGGATTTTTCTACCTGGACCAATTCAATCTCTTGGTATGCGCTCTATGACCCTCCTGGGCATGCTTTTTTGCAGGGATTCTTGTTTCTCCTATTTGGCGAATCAGTGTTCACCGCCCGTCTCTTGACGTATCTTTTTGTGGTGGTAGGAGGAGTGTTGCTTTTTTTCTTTTCACAGCGAATCTTCAATGATAACCTAAAAGCTCTCATAACAGTGATGGTGTTCTTTTTGTTTCCCCCCATCTTCTTTTTTCGTGGGCAAAATTATCTCGCAATCCCAATAGCAGTTCTGACCATTGGCTTTTTTTATGCATTTCTGTATGCTGATGCCCGGGAAAAGCTGGAGTTTTACTCAAGGGTGATGGGCGTTTTTCATTGAGCCGAAAGCTATAAAAATTACAGGGGGTAAGAAGGAACATGGGTGGTCGGGAGAAAAGGAAGCCGGGGTCAGTCTATCTCCTCATAACCATCCTCTTTTTGCTGGTATATTTCCTTCTTATGCACTTTTTGATCCCCTCGGATTTTGTTGGTGATGAGGGCCGCCATGCAATGCAGGGGCTCATCATGAAGAATTATTATGATTCGGTTCGCCATGGCCAGGGGGGCATTTTCCAGTCATTTTTGCAGGATTATTCAGAAAAGCTCTATTCAACCCTATGGTACTCTGTTTATGATCCTCCCGGTCATGCTGTTCTTCAGGGGTTGTTTTTTTTGTTGTTTGGCGCTTCTGTGTTGGTAGCGAGGCTCTCGACTGTTTTTTTGGTTTTTTTGGGTTCTCTTTTTTTGTTTTTCTTTTCTCTGAAGTTTTTTTCTGCGAGGGATTCTTTTTTTGTTGTTGTTCTTTTTTTGTTGTTTCCTTCTGTGTTTTTTTTATTTCTTTTTTTTCACTGAAGGTTTTTTGCGGTATGCAGGCTCTGTTTTTTCTCTCACGCTAGCAACGCTCATGAAATACCAGAGCATGATCTATATGGGGGGTTTTTTTGCATTCTACCTCGTCTATATATTATACAATCAGGCGCAATCCAAGAATTCAACGACGCTGCTCGGTAAAGGTTCAGCATTTTATAATGTCCTCAGATCATCCGTTGTCATATTCTTTTTTTCCTTTCTATTAATCCTTCCATGGCTTAATTTTTCCTTGTTGAAGATGGGGATGATCCAAAGGATATCTTATGAGGCATTAACCAGATACGGTCGGGCATCGTCAATCACCTGGTTTTTTTATTTTTTCCGTCAGGTCATCATTGAGACAAGGGGGGTTTTCTTGCTGATCTTCCTGCCGCTCTTCATCAAGAAGAAAAAAGAGAATGATCCGCGGGCACTGTTCCCTGCATTATATATATACATTTTTTCTTCTCTCCTCCTGGCAACCATCCTGTTTTCTAATCAGCAGCTGCGCTATGTCATCCATATCATCGCTTTTGTTGCAGTGCTCTCCATTGCTGGACTCAGGGACCTTCTGGCTCTGGTGAAAAGACAGTCTTTATTCCTCATCATCTTTATCATCATCGCAGCAGGGCTCGTTGTTGCCGACGTAGCATTGACGAGAAGGAATCTGGAAGAATGGGGTTCTCATAACGGGGAGCTGGACGCTTTTTTCAGTAGGCAAACAAGGCCCTATGCCCTGTTCTCGATAAAATCCCTCGGCGAGTCATCAATCGTGCCTGTTTCATATTACTTCTCATCAGATCAGGTGATGTTCTCAGCATTCAAAGATATCACCTATGAAAACAAGGATACCTATCCAGTGATCGGATTTGATGCTACAGTCTCAGAGGGCTATGAAGACATCTTTTTAGACCAGCTTATTGGGTATGCAAAGGACACCTCTGTCCATGTCGTTTTTTTTATGACTGATTATCACACGGCCAGGGGGCAAAAGTTTTCATCAAGACTGGAAAGGAATGGTTTCTCGCGCACAAACCTAACGTATTATGTCATTCTCAGTAAGGAAGTTGCTCGGGGAAATGAGTCTCCTGGTTTTCTCTTCCCCAATTTTATCCGCGGGAATTTTGCCATAAGAAAGGCAAAAAATGCTGCAAATGCAGAGGCTGTTGGCGAATATGATAATGCCCTTTCGCTGTTTGAGGCGAGCATTGAGGAAGATCCTTTTAATCCGGCAACCAGATTTGAGATGTCAAGGCTGCTCAATGAGCTTGGAAAGACAGCCGCAAGAAGCAATAACGAAGAGATCGCGCTAATCTTGTTCAATGAATCCCTGATATATTATCCTTCAAATGTTGAGATCAGGAGAAACCTTGAGATTACCAGGGCTAAATATGCAAAAAAATTGTTTGAGAAGGGGATGGTCAATGATTCCCTAAGCCAGTTTCTTGAATCATATCAGTCTGGCCTCCTGCCAGAAGAGCAGCAGCAACAGGCAAGAGAAAACATTCACAAGATATATATCTTATTAAATGAGCCAAGCCTCGCAGGCCAGTTTATCGCTCTAGAGAGAAAAGACACGATGAATGAGCTGATACCGTGAGGTGACCAAATGGATGCAAAAACGCTTTATCAGGAAGGACTAAAGCTCGTAGAGCAAGGAAAGCTAGAAGAGGCAATTTCCACTTTTACAAAGGCAAAAGAAGCAGCGCCGATGTATACAGAAATACTCCTTAATCTTGGGGTTGTGCTGATGCGGTCACAGAGAAATGCCGAGGCAATCATTGTTTTTGAGCAGGCAAGGGCTATCAAAGCTCCAACATCATTCTCTGGTAAGGATGTGGCAGGGGATGTCCTCATCAACCTTGGTGCTGCCCTGACGGTGACAAAAAAGTTTGATGAAGCAGCAAAAGTGCTAGGACAGGCAAAGGCAGAGTATCCAAAAACTCCCGCTGTCTATCAGAATCTCTCTGCACTATATGCTGCAAGGGGTGATCAGGACAATGCCCTCCTCTGTATAAAAGAGGGAATCAAACAGACAAGAGACCCAGAGCTCTATATTGTTCTTGCGAATATCTGTGTCAAAATGAAAAAGTGGAGGGATGCAAACAACATGCTTGTTCTGGCAGGGCATGCCGGCCACAAGGACCAGGCAATGATTGATAAAAAGATCAAAGAGATAAGAAAGATAATCCCCAGTGATTTTACAGTGACAGTTGCCGGGGTGGACATTACTGATCGGTGAGGGGGAGGTTAAGGGATATAATGATGTCGCAATCTTGTTGTTGAGGGGCAACAAACTCTTCGAATTGCTTGATGCGAAGGTCGCAAAGTGCCAGTTCTTCTTTTGTTGGGTGGGTGCAAAGTTTTCTTTTTCGGATGATTGCTGCAGGGCAGTCAATGAAAATCGTATAATCATACACCTTTTTCCATTCAGGGAAAAGCAGCGCACACAGCCCGTCAACGATGATGAGGGAGGATGGCGTAACAGTAATTCTTTTCCCATTTTCTTGTGGCACAAGAACTCTCTTGCCTGACCCAAGCAGATGCAGTGCCTCCCTAATCCCCTCTTTGTCAAATGAGTCAGGGTGCGCCCCAGTCATTTGTTTTGGATGTCTCTCTTCGTCAGGATAATAATACCCATCCAGATTGAGGAGTGTTGCATGGGGAAGACATCTCTTGAGCAGGATGCAAAAACATGATTTTCCCCCTGCTCCCTGGCCCGTCACAGCAACAATGAAAGGATTTTTATGGATGATATTCTCTCTTTTATCCTCCTTTTTTTTTTCTCTTATTTTATCTCTTATATTTTCTGCAACCTCTTGCACTGGGGGGATATACCAGTCAATGGGTTTCATCGACCATCCCCAGTATCCGTGAAAAGACATCAGCTGCACCGTCATGGCCTGCATGAGGGGAGATATATCCTTTCTTTCTCTCAACGAGCCTCTTAATCTCTTCCCGTGCCCCGTCATGAGTGAAGGCATATCCTGCTTTCGACAACATCTCAGCATCATTGTGGTCATCACCAAAACAGGCCACATCATTCCAGTTGCAGTGGAATATTTGGAGCAGGTAATGGATCGCGTTTTCTTTTCCTCCCATCGGTGGCATGAAGTCGATGAAATTGAGATTAATCACAGTTTTTATGTGGTGGGGATGGTCCCTGTTGAGTAAATGGTCAGGGGGGAATGGTGGATGGTGCTGTTGTGCCGGATCCACCCTAAACGTTGCTATCCTCCCCTCAGAGTCTGTGAGGAATCCTTGCTGCTTGAGCATAGTCTCATATTCCCAAAGATACCCCTCCCTTTGGTCAGGGTGTCTCCCGACATATTCTCGAAATTGATGGGCATAATGAGGATCAACATGTTTGCCCTGTAGGATGACGCATCCATGCTCCAGCACCGCATACCCGTGGGGGATGAATCGCATGATCCTTTCATAGCTTTTCATTCGTCGGCCAGTGATGAGGATGACAGGTATATGCCGTCCGATCTGGTAGAGCAATGAGATCGACCGGCGGGAGATTACTCTCCCATCATCTTGGAGATGGAGCGCTTTTTTCACAGATGAGCTATGGATGATAGTATTGTCAATGTCAGAAAAAAGCGCTCGGATCATTCCCTGCCAATATGCTCAGCATTCATATAATTTTTGGCTGTTGGGTGAGAGCAATCCGAGTTTTTGTTATTTCTTCAACAACCTTTTTAAATCCCTGTCCCCTTCTCACCAAGCAACCCTGAGGGGGTGCCGGAGCGGTCAAACGGGACAGGTTTAGGCCCTGTTGGCTTAGTGCCTACGCGTGTTCAAATCACGTCCCCCTCATCATTCTTCAGCTACCACCTTCCCCTTCTTCTCAAGAACATCAACAATATAATCTGGGAGCAAAGATTCATCCCCTTCAGAGAATGGCCCATGGGTTTTTAATTCTTTATCAAGAAAAGCAGGTGTTGGTGAGAGGAAGCGAACCTTCTTTGTTTGTGAAGGTTTTAGAGACGGTGTTTCTTGTTGAAGAGTGCTTCGTCCTTTCTCTTCTTCGTTGTCCTGGGTGGATTCCACATCATGAGCAGGAAAATGCTGGGCTGGAGAAACAAGTGTTGCAGCGTCAACAAAGTCTTGCGTTGGTGGCTTTCTTTTCTCAAAAACCTGCATAACTCTAGTGCGGTGGAGATCAAGGGTTGAGAGGATATCATCATACAATACTTTTTCCTCTGGAAGCGCTTTTGAGAGGTCAATGAGGTTTGTCTGGGTGCGTGACTTAATGATCGCAATATCAATAATCTTTTTTTCCCTGCGTTCATACAATTCTTTGAGTATTTTTTTGATGTTTTTGAGCTGGTTTCTCGTCCGTTCTTTCTCTTCCGATGCAAAAAGGTCTGTGTCTGGACGCTCGAGGATGGCAATCTTGTCCTGGAGGTACACATGGACATCATCATAGAACGATGCCGAGAGTTCTTGTAGTTCTTCCCTATTCTTCTCTCGTCGAAGAAGCTCAAAGAGTGTCTCATATGTTATCGTCACTTCATTTGTTTGCTGGTCCATGATCCCCCTATTTTTTTAGCCCCTAAGAATTTTTAAGGATTTAGATGATCAAGTAGTCTAGAGGGCAGTTCCATAGAAGAGGTTGTTGCCATCTTCAGTAATCTTTACCCGGACACTCTCACCAATGCCCGCCTGGCAGCCAGTAATACTCACGCATCTCCCATCGGCTACGCCAAGCATCTGATCCAAGATCCAGCCGGGTGCTTTGATGACCGCTCTGATCTTGTCCCCTTTCACGAAAGGTTTTGGCAGCCGTGGTCTTGGAAGGTACGTGTTTTTCATCTTCTTATATATCAGGGCCATCTCATACTTCTTTTCCCATACCTCAAGCTGCTTATAGAACTTCCAATACGTGAGCTGTTTTATCCCTTTCATTCTTCTGGAGAACTTATATTCCTCATATTTCTGGATGGCAATGACGATGCCCTTTTGTTTGGCAAACATGATGAGTTCCTCAATATCTTCATCGTTTGATCCTGGTATCCATACAGGGGTGATCTTTATTTCCACCCCCCTTGAAAGAAACTGGTCAATTGCAGCAAGGGGCACCTTCACCTGATAGGATGACATGCCAAAGAGCATTTTTGCCTTTTCATCATGGAGGGAATGGAGTGATAAGTGGACTTCATGAAGGCCAGCGGCAATGAACCGTGTTACCCGGTCAGGTGTGAGAAGGGTCCCATTTGTCTGCATGGAGATCCTGGCAACGCCAGGAATCAGTTTTACCTGAGAGATAAGCGAGAAGATTTCAGGATATCCGCTGGGTTCACCAACAGAATCGATATTGATCTCGATTCCTTCCCCTTTGAATCCCACCACCTTCTCTACTTCTTCGATGAGGTAATCAAGGTCAACAATATAAGTAGTGGCGTGAAATTTAGAAGAGGGGCCGCCATCAGTAGAGCAGAAGGCGCAGTTCATATTGCACCCGCTCCATGCCCGAACCTGGAGGACGCTCGTTCCCCTATCTATAATACCAAAAGCGATGCAGCCGATGAGGGGGATACTGCTCTCCCTAGTAATCTTAACAATTGATGCTGCCATAGGAAAAGAACTATTAATTACTTCATCTCGACGCGTTTTGCCCGAAAGCCATGGGCCCGTGCGTGGGACTTTGTGCATTCCTTGCATTCATAGCGAAGGTCTACTTTTTTTGAGGTTTTTTTGCCGGTAAGCTTCCATTTGGTGATAGGTGGCTTCGAATACCTGCCCATACCTCCTTGTCCTCTAGCCGCTCCTCTTCGTTTTGCACGGACTTTTGAGCCATAGCTAAGAGAAGATGCCTGCTTTTTCTTGACCTGGCTTACTTTGTGCTCTGTGTGCTTTTTGCAAAATGGGCAGAGCCTCTTGACCAGTTTTGGGATTTTCATGCAAAAAAACGAGTTGAGGTTTATTTAAATACCTTTTGCTTTTAAGCGGGAGAAAAAGCACAATTTTCTGATAGATGCTCCTCTTTAGTTCTTCCCTTGTCTGCACTTTGGGACTCTTACAGGTTTAGGGGTGTCCCGGGAGGTATAATGCCAAGACTATGCGGTTGCGTTAGTATTAAGAGGCATCACTTATAGGAGAGGCTATAGAAAAGAAGGAGAGGCTATAGAAAAGCCACTATAAAATCCATTATATAATCTACACAAGAAGTATCTGGGATCATTACAACTGCCATCCCCCACCAAATCCCTTCATTTAAAAGGAAGGGAGAACCGAAACTAAACACTATTCTAAAGTAACAACCGGTTCAAAGTGCAGGATTTGGCCGTTTCACCACATTTTACAAATCGAACACAAAAAACAGCTCAATTTTTGCGAAATGTTTATAAACTATTTTTTGGACCATCTACCATTGATAGTGATCGTCATCACTATCGATTATGGTTACATTGGGCGTGCATGCCTCGTAGGCCCGTGCATAACCGGAAAGAAGTAAACACTGGAGGTGTTTCCATGAAATTGAAAAAAGCCATTAAAAAGATAGTGGCACTCGGTGCTGGCATGACCATGCTTGGCGCTTCAGTCTTTGGAGCAATGGCAGCCAACCTGAATACGTACCCAGAGCCATTTATCCAGGATGGAGTATTCAATGGCATTATAGTAGTAGGTGACAGTGCAGCTGCATCAGACGTCATTGGATCAGTCGATATTGCCACAAGTCTGCAGTTCTCTGCATCTACCCCAGCAGGCACTGGCTCTGGAGGAAGCTCCGTTGCTATCTCTGGCGATGCAGTAGCTATCGGCAGGCCAGGCAACATCCTTGAGATCCAGGAAGCTATCGGCGATGTTCGAGAGACCGTCACTGAGCTTGACCTGGATGCTCTGAAGGGAGGCTTGATCGTCACTGACGAAGGTGCCACACAATACAACCAGTTCTTGAGGTTTAAGGACTCAAGTAACGCATTGCAGGACATATATGTGACCTTCACAGAGAACGACGATGCCCGCCAGCAAGTAGCAGACTACCTCTTGATCGATGAGGGCAATACCATCAACGACGCGTTCTTTGAGTATGAGATCCAGTTCGAGGAAGGGCTCGAGTCAGCAATTGACACATCCAACCAGGACTTAAAAGACCTTGAGGATGAGCAATTAAACATTTTGGGCACTGTCTTTACTGTTGTTGAGAGTGATATTGACACGGTAAATGATAAAGCAACATTGGAGCTCATCAGCGGCGATGCTCTCGATACCTTGGAAGAAGGCGAGACAAAGACCTATACCCTCAATGGCAAAGACTATGAAGTCACCGTTATTGCTATCTGCGACACCTGTAATTCTAATGAAGGGTCTGTCAAGTTTAGCGTGAACGGTGAAGTTACTGATTCCTTGCAGGATGGCGAGACTGATGTCTTGGCTGACGGCTTGGAGATTGGTATCAGGGATATCATGCCAAACGAAGCTGGGGACGTCACCCAGGATATCGTTGAATTCTTCCTTGGCGCAAGCAAGGTAGAATTGGTCGATACCTATGATGACTCAACCTACAGTCAAGGGGTAAAGATCCACTCCGAGAGCATTGAAGACGCATATGTCCAGATCAAGGGCACAGAACTCGACTCTAAGACCTTCGAGATAACAACCATCAAGTACAGGCTTGTGGCAGATGCCATGGCAGGGCAAAACAACATCTACATTTCTGCTGGGCATGGTGTCAAGGAATACCTTGATGAGCCAGAAGGCATGCTGTCTCCAAATTGGGACATCAGGTACGAAGGCTTGGCTGATACGGGTGTTTCCACCATCAGGCTAACCCCAGTTGGTGATGACAAGTACAGGCTCGAGTTTGAGAACCAGCAGGGCCAGATGTTCAACGTGCCATTCGTCACGAACCAGGATGGTATCTTTAAGTACGGCTCAGATGATGACGACCTCTGGTTTATTGAAGGCAACATCTCCCTAACAAGCAGCTTAACGGAAGAAAGGATTTTCCCTATTTCAGACGATGACTACTTTGTGTTGTCTGACCAGGACTCTGAGTTCGATGAGACTGCATACAGCAGCGTGTTGAGATATACGTCAATTGATACCTCAAACAGCCAGCTCAGTTTCGACGACCTTGGTTCTGGATCGACAAGGCAGGTCACCTACGAGTCTATCTCTGCCTCAAACCTGACTACCGGTGGTGTTCCATCAGTCTTGGGTAGAGCAGAGCTGGTCATTGGTGGTAACAGCTACTATGTGTATGTGGCAAACCACTCAAGTACCTACAACCTCGGCATTGACCTGAACTCCGATGCAGATGTCAACCATGACGAAGTCAGGCTCACTGTCCACGGCGGCGGTGTCTTAGACCTGAACGGTATGACCAATGGTGCACATGCTGCTGAGGACAATGCCTCAACAACGTCTATCGACAACATCTACAATGAGTCAGAAGCAAGAGGAGACTTATGGGTTACCTTGCTGAGCAAGGCATCTGAGTTTGATGAGAACGGTCAGAACAACACAGGGGCTAACGAGACCTTGAATTTCTACATCCACACAAGGACAAACAACGAGGTTGGACTCAACTCGACCATCGGCGGTCTTACTGTATACACGCCCGAGGATGACGATGACCACAGGCTTGGCTTGTCTATGTATGGTGTAAGCGTGGATCTCTATGACCCATCTGGCAGCACTGATGCAGAAACTTTGACAGTTGAATACCCGCTGCTCCAGCGTGGTGTTGATGTCTATATAACTGCTGGTGCAACCAAGACAACAAGAGTTGGCGGGTCCAGCGAAGCTGTGACTGTCCAGAGGATCGAAGTTGGGGCTGCAAAGCTCGCTTCTGAAGTCAGGGACATAACTGCACAGAATGCGATCGTCGTTGGCGGTCCTTGCGCAAATGCTGCTGCAAGGGAGCTCATGGGCGTGACCATGGACAACTGTGCTGAAGGCTTCGAAGATGGCAAGGCAATGATCAAGCTGTTCGACAACGACGGCCAGGTCGCATTGCTCGTTGCTGGTTCCAGCGCAGCTGACACCAGGCGTGCCTCTAGGGTCTTGGCAAACTTTGACACCTATGACTTATCAGGAATGGAAGTCGAAGTGTCTGGTACAAGCCTCTCAGATATTAGTGTTGAGACCGTTGCATAAAACAACAATTTTTTTCTTTTTTTTTCTTTTTTTAATCAATTTTTCTTTGTTTCCTTCTCCTCTTTTTCCACTCCCTCTCATTGAAGGGATAGTGAGTTCATAGTCTCTTCCAAATCAAAACCCTTTTAAACCACCCTCTATTCGTCTCCTTTGGTGATTGAACGTGGAACCAACGTCTAAATTTATCAAAATCCGCTGTCCAAAATGCAAGAATGAGCAGGTGACATTTGGAAAGTCTGCTTCGCAGGTAAAATGCCTCGTGTGCGGAAAGCTGCTCTCAAAGCCAACAGGCGGCAAGTCGAAGATCAAGGCAAGGATTTTGGAAGTGCTCGAATAAAATGCTGTACAAGAAACAGGGGTTTCCAGAAGAGTCTGAGCTAGTCATGTGTACAGTTTCTAATATCCAGTATCATTCTGTATTTGCTGATCTTGATGAGTATGGCCGCCAGGGCATGATCCATATCAGTGAGATCTCCCCTGGAAGGATCAGGAATATCCGTGACTACGTCAAGGAAGGAAAGAAGATTGTCTGTAAGGTTCTTCGGGTCAACTCAGAGAGGGGTCACATCGACCTTTCATTGAGGAGGGTCAATGAGGCGCAGAGGAAGAACAAGGTAAATGAGCTCAAGCAGGAGCAAAAAGCCGAGGTGATCATTGAACACATCGCAAAAGCGCTCAAAAAGAAGCCAGAGGAGATATACCAGGAAATATCTGCAAATATCCTCAAATCTTATGATCGCTTGTTCCCTTGTTTTATGGACATTGTCGAGGGGACAGCCTCCCTAGAGAAGCTGGGCGTTGAAAAAAAGCTCGCTGACATGATCGAAGAGGCAGTAAAAGAGAGGATCAAACGCCAGGAAGTCGAGATTGAAGGGTCATTCAAGATCGTCTCTTTCTCTTCAAATGGGTTGGAAGACATCAAAAAGTCGTTCAAGAAGATTGAGAATCCCTCAATTGCCCTTCGGTATGATGGTGGTGGCTCTTATCATATCATCGTGATTGCAAAGGACTATAAGATTGCTGAAAAAGAGCTCAAGTTGGCAGTCGATAGTGTAACGAAGGATTTCTCCAAAAATGCAGAATTCGCTTTTGCCCGGATTGAAAAATGAGATCGATCCACAAGTGCCCTTCCTGCAATAAATATACAATGAACGAGCAGTGCAAAGAGTGCAATGACCAGGCGCTTATGGTAAAGCCGCCAAAATATAGCCCAGAGGACAAATACGCAAAGTATCGGAGGGTTGTGCTCAGGCCAAAGCTCGAGGAGACTGGCGTTCTTTAACAATAGCCGCTTATCTCAGTCACTTAAGTCAAAGGTTCCTTGAACGTTTTGCACCACTCCAGAAACCGTTTGTCTTTCTGATACTTTTTCTGTTCTTTGATGATTTGTGACACGCTTTTCTCATCCCGTTCCTTTCCAGGGACCTTTGAATAGAACCTATCGCAAAAAGAGATAATCTCTTCTTCAATGGTGGCCGGAATAAAATCTTTGTGGGGGAGGGGTAATCCTTGCTTGATGATGTCTTGTTTTTTGATATCAACATGGTTCTCAGCTACCTTGGCATCTCTTTCAAGCCCTTCCTGCAAAAGGATCTTTGCCCCAAGGATGTTGTGCTTGATGTATGGTTCGCTTCCCCCGCACCCAATTTGTGGCGCGTTCACCTTGATGATGCCAATGTCATGAAGCAGAGCAGCTTCCTGAATAAACCGGATGTCTGGTGAGAGTTCTGGGACCCGTCTGGCAACTGCCACCGCCTTTTTTGCTACCATTTTCCCATGGATGGTGACAATTTTGTGGGCAAGAGAACCTTTCTCATAATATTTATTGATGATGCCCTGCGCACGGTCAAGAGGTTCCCGGACATAGAAAACATATGATGCGATAAGCGGGATGATGCTGGCAAGGAGCACAGAAACAAGGATGATATGAAACAGGTAGTCTCTCCATAGCCCGCCGATGATGACAGCAGCCCCAGCTATCTTAAAGAGGATGCTCCCAAACACTCTTGTCTTCTTCCATACAAATTCGCTAGAAAGTGTCCAGGGGGTCCTGATGCCAAAAAACCAGTTTTGTTCGCTATGGAGGATAAAAACGCCGGTATAATAAAGCAGGATGCCAAGGCCAGGAATAAACCAGGTAGTGAGTGATTGTACAAATCCAAGATTCCAGGCGATGACAAGGCTGTTAATGTACAGCATGAAGAGGAGGAACACCACCAAAAACAGGTCGAACTGTTCCCTGAACTTCTCGATGTTGTTCTTGAAGGGGTCTATTTTTGGCAGGAGTAAGAAGATCCCAAGAAAGACAAGGGATAAGACTGGGCTGAAGAAAACCCCAATTGTTTTTCCCATCGTTCCATTTGGCTCATCATGGATGCCCCAGTGGGTCACGATTCTGTCGGGAAGGTGTTGCAGGGAAAGAATCGGGATGATAAAGGAAGCTGCAATAATGACGATGATGAGCCATACCCTTTTCATCTTCCAATGAAACAAATTGTTCTTTATATTCGTTTCCAAAAGCCTTATTAACACGTTCGTGCTACCAGAATACTATGAAAGCACTTGTGACTGGAGGCACTGGCTTCATTGGATCAAACATTGTCCAAGAGCTCCTCAGGCAAGGGTATGCTCTGGTCATTACTGGTCATGATGCTGAGCAGAGGCTGAAAAATTTTCCTGGAAAAATTCTCCAGCCAAGTTTGGTTGGCATTGATTGGAACGCTATTGGCAAGGTTGATGTCATCTTCCATCAGGCAGCAATCAATGACACGACATTGATGGACAAAGAGGAGATGTTCCGGGCAAATGTCGAATCATCAAAACATTTATTTGAGTTCGCAAAAGAGCATGGGTGCAAGCGTATTGTGTATGCGTCCTCAACAGCAGTATATGGCAACGTCTCTGCGCCGTACAAAGAGGATGGCCCTGTCAATCCACTCAATCCCTATGGCGAATCAAAGCTCGCTCTTGACAATTTTGCAAAGGAATTCATGAAAAACAATCCTAGCATGGTTATAGTGGGCTTGAGATACTGCAATGTATATGGTCCAGGAGAATCCCACAAGGGCCATAGGAGATCAATGATTCTCCAGCTTGCTCAGCAGATGAGGAAAGGCAATCCAACATTATTCAAGCATGGCGAGCAAAAAAGAGATTTTGTTTATGTCAAGGATGTGGTGGCAGCAAACCTCCTGGCGGCAAAGGCAACAGAGAGCTGCATCATCAATTGCGGTTCTGGCAGGGCGACAAGCTTCAATGACATCGTCGCTATCCTGAATAATGTCCTAGCAACGAGCAGGAAGCCAGAATACATCGACAATCCTTATAAGGAATTCTACCAGAACTTCACTGAGTGCGACATGACAAAAGCGAAGGAAAAGATCGGTTTTGTCCCCGAATATTCCATCGAGCAGGGCATTAAGGATTATTTTGAGTCTGGAATGTTGGAGTAGGTGGTTCTCATTGAATCATTCGGCAACACTGCTGGCTCATTCTGTTCACATGATTAAGGCAACAATACTGGCGCAGAGGGCGAAGTCTCTGAGCCCAGGTTTTCATAGAAAACCGGTCTGCGGCTAGTAGTATTGTTGCCGTTAGGTAATTAACCTGTGAATATAGTAGTATTGTCGTAAAGTTTGTTTCACAAATTATTCATTCCACCATCTTTATATACCCGCCTCACCTTTCCTTTTTATGGCAGACTATTGGCGTATTGTCAACAAAGTAATCGAGGAATCAGACATTCTCCTTCTCATCCTTGACGCCAGATACCCAGAAGAATCGAGGAACTCAGAAATCGAAAAGAAGATTCAGCGCGCAGGAAAGAAATACCTTTTCATTCTCAATAAAATCGATCTCATCACGCACGCTCAACAGCTGTCTATCCGCCTAAAACCGGCAATTCCATTTTCGGCAACCCAGCATGTCTCAACACTGAAGCTCACAAGAGCGCTTTCAAAGATGGCAGGAAGCAAGAAGATTGTAGTTGGCGTCCTTGGCTATCCTAATGTCGGGAAAAGTTCTGTCATCAATGCGTTAAAAGGCCACCAGAGCGCTCCTGTCTCTGCACAGTCCGGCTATACGAGGGCTCTGCAGAAGGTCAGGATATCGCAAAAGCTCATACTCTTAGACACCCCTGGCGTCTTTCCCTATGACGAAAAGGACCAGCAAAAACATGCGCTGATGGGTGCAATCGATGCCCATAACCTCAAAGATCCAGAAGCGGTGGCAATGGAGCTCATCTCGCAGCTAAAAGGAAAGATTGAATCGATGTATAGTGTTGAGACAAGTGATGATCCGGATGAGACTCTCGAAACCATCGCAAAAAAGATGAACATTCTCAAGAAAGGGGGCGCTCCTGATACAAGGGCGATGGCTACGAGGATTGTCATGGATTGGCAGCGGGGAAAGATAACAAGGTAACATTCTAGTAACAATTGACACCGAAGTTGAGCTTACAATCTTAGCAGGGGTTTTGTATCTTAAAGAGTATGTTCATAAATCTTAAGAAGGAGTATACATAGCCAAGATGAACCTAGTAAGCCACTTTGAGATACAAGCCGATGAGCCAGGAAGGGCCATAAATTTCTACACTTCAGTCTTTGGCTGGAAGATTGAGAAATGGGACTCCGAGGAGATGGAGTATTGGATGGTGATGACTGATCCGAAAGGGGGATCTGGAATGGGGATCAACGGCGGATTGTTGAAGCGTCAAGGGTCGCGTCCGCCTGAAGGAATGGGGGCCAATTCGTTTGTGTGCACTGTCGTGGTGGATGATTTTGATGCTGCAGAAAAAAAGATACTAAAAGAAGGCGGCAAGGTTGCTCTGCCAAAGTTTGAGATCACCGGTATGGCGTGGCAGGGGTATTTTGTTGATACAGAAGGCAACACGTTTGGCATTCATGAACCATTTGAGCACATGAAAGCTGCTGCACGGGCAAAGAGGACGGCAAAGCAAATCTTCATCAATCTGCCGGTAGAGGACTTGAAGAAAACAAAGGAATTCTTCACCAAGATGGATCTGACATTCAGGCCTGAGTTTACTAATGAGAATGCTGCCTGCTTGGTCTTGGGAGAAAACATCTATGCAATGCTCCTTGTCGAGAAGTTTTTTAAGTCATTTATCAAAAAGGAGATCTCTAATGCGAAAAAGTCAACTGAGGTGCTCTTGGCAATAGCAGTAGAAAGCCGGGAAAAGGTTGATGAGCTTGTGAAAAAGGCGATTGCTGCCGGAGGCAGCGAATCTAGAGATCCTCAGGATCATGGGTGGATGTATGCCCGCGCTATTGAGGATCTTGATGGGCACATCTGGGAGATATTCTTCCAGGATGAAAGCAAGATGCCAGAAGAGATGAAAAAGAAAAGGGAGGGGTGAGGAACGATGGTAATGAATTCCGTCTTCCACTTTGAGATGCCAGCGGAAAATAAGAAGCGTATGTCCGAGTTCTACACGAAAACTTTTGGTTGGCAGTGCAAGCAGCTCGGTCCTGATATGGGTGAATATGTTCTTGTTATGACCACTGAATCTGATACGAAGGGGCCAGTAAAGCCAGGCGCGATCAATGGAGGGTTCTTCCAGAAGACATCTGATCCTTTGACCCACACGTTGTCCATCGTGATTAAGGTCGATGATCTCAGCACTCACATGAAGAAAGTCAAGGCAGGGGGAGGCACCGTGATTGGAAAACCAATAGATATTCCAGGTGTGGGAACATTTGTTTCGTTCTCTGACACTGAGGGGAATCGTCTGAGCATGATGCAAATGTTCGATCAGCAAAAGAAGAAATAAACTGCTGTGGAGGAGCACTGCTGAAAATATTCACATCATCCTATCCATTCTTCTAAGAATATTCCCCTCAAGAACCTTAAAAAAGGATATTTGAGCGTCATCAAGGATGGTCGTGCCAACTGAATTACAGCGGGGATATGAGTCAAGATGGCGAGATGGAAGGTACATGTTCATGAATTCAAGATATGCAACCTTTTCTGCCATGATATTCTGGCATAAGCATCTTCGCTATGCACTGAATGGCAATAATCGTTTGGCGGAGCTTGGTTGTGGTAACGGAAGGGACTCATTGTTTTTTGCCCAACATGGCGAAGCATTAAGAGCGACAGAGCCAGGATATGCTCCTCTTGATATCATTGCCTGTGATATTTCTGAGACTGCAAGGCAAAAGACGAGGCAGGCATTTGAAGAGCAAGGCCTGGCTGAGAGGTTAGATCTCAGAGGAGACTATAACGAGTTGTCAGATCTTCCAGGATCATCACTTCTCGCTCTTTATGGCTGCTCTTCTCTTCATTATCAGCGCCCAGACAAGCTTGCTTGGACTCTTTTCTCTCTGCGCCATCTTCTAAAGACTGAAGGGCTTCTCGCAGTAGCAACTAAGACAAGGCAGGCATCGTGGTATGAGGAATTTCAAGCAGAAGGTTCCACTCCTGATGCTTCCTTTGATGTCAGGTCTCTTCCAGTATTCTGGAAACCTTTTCACGAAAAAGATCCGTTCATCCATGGCTATCTTCACACCGATGAGGGTATCGGGGAGAAAGCACCTGCCATCATGAGGTGGTATTATACATCAGAGCAGTTCCAGGCCCTTGTTGAGGCAGCCGGATTCATCCCAATTGCAAGATCCTTTACCTGTGTGAGGGACTATGACCGTCCAGGAAAGCATGAAGGATTTGTGTACGTTGTCGCGGCTCCAGGCAATTCATCACCATTTCTTTAATTCCTTCTCAACTCGCCCTTTCCATGATTCGACAGTTTCCATGATTACTTTTCTAACAATCCTGCGTTCATGCAGCCAATACAGGTAAATATACCCTCCGCCATCCAGGTTTTGCTGCTTTCGGGCGATGATCCCTTTCTCAAAAAGTTTCTTCACCGACCGCTGCACCGTGCTTTGATTGACCCGTAATGTTTTTGCAAGATTCTCAGTTGTTTCCCACTCTTCATCATGCTCCATAAAATAATCCAGCAGTTTCTGGTCTGCTTTTGTCAGGCCAAGAGCACATTTTATGACGTCTTTCAGGGAAAATTGTTTGCATGCAAAGTCAAGCATAGGTATTCACGAATCAAAGTAATGTTTCTGGTTTATAACTTTTGGCATAAAGAGCGAACACTGATCAAAGCAAAACATTTATTAATCACAGAAATGACCAGAAAAAGCAGTAAGGCGAAATAAAAAAAGGGTGATCATAATGGCAAAGATTCGTTCTGTTCATGCAAGGGAAATCCTTGATTCTAGAGGCAATCCAACAGTTGAAGTAGAACTCACCTCAACTGATGGCTATGTGGTGGCAATGGTGCCTTCTGGTGCGTCTACCGGTATCCATGAGGCATTAGAGCTTCGGGATGGTGGAAAACGATACAATGGAAGAGGTGTTCTAAAAGCAGTAAAAAACATCAACACCATCATCGCCCCTCTCATCAAAGGAAAAGATCCAGCAGAACAAAAGAGTATCGATGAGCTTATGATCAAGAAGGATGGCACAAAAAACAAGAGCAAGCTGGGGGCTAATGCGATCCTTGGCGTCTCGCTTGCCGTCTGCAGGGCAGGCGCGCTTGCAAGGGATAAGCCATTATACCTCCATATTGCAGGACTGGCAGAGCCCCCCCGTCCCGTTCTTCCTGTTCCTTTCTTCAACGTCATCAATGGTGGCAGGCATGCAGGCAACAAGCTCGATGTCCAGGAATATATGATTGCTCCGCTCGGGGCAAAAACGTTTGCTGAAGCCCTCCGGATGGGTGCAGAAACCTACCACACGCTAAAAGGCATCATCCAGGAAAAATATGGCAAGAATGCAATCAATGTTGGTGATGAAGGCGGCTTTGCCCCTCCATTGGATCATATTGAAGAGCCATTAAAACTCCTCGTTGAAGCCATCAAAAAAGCTGGATTCGCCGGCAAGATCAAGATCGCAATGGACGCTGCAGCTTCGGAGTTTTATGTTGAAAAGAAGAAATGCTATAACCTCCAGGGAAAAGATGTTGATTCCTTAGAGCTGGCAGACATCTACAAATACCTAGTAAAAACCTATCCAATTATTTCAATCGAGGACCCTTTTTCAGAGGATGATTGGGAAAGCTTCTATGTGTTAACAAAATCCATCGGAAAAAAAGTTCAGATTGTAGGTGATGACCTCACTGTCACAAACCCTGAGAGGCTGCAAAGGGCAATCACCCAAAAGTCCGCAACAGCCCTCCTCCTGAAGGTAAACCAGATCGGCACGGTGACTGAATCATTGCAGGCAGCTGCGATGTGCAAGGGACATGGATGGAATGTTATGGTCTCGCATCGTTCTGGAGAGACTGAGGACAGCTTTATTGCAGACCTCGTTGTCGGGCTTGGATGTGGCCAGCTAAAATCTGGTGCGCCCTGCAGGTCAGAGCGCGTGGCAAAATACAACCAGCTAATAAGGATTGAGGAGCAGCTGGGAAAAAAGGCGGTATATGGGGGGAAAAGATGAAGAAGATAGTCTATGTCGTGCTCGATGGTGTTGGTGATCTTCCAAATCCTTCTCTTGGAAAAAAGACACCGCTTGAATTTGCAAAGACGCCAAATTTGGATTCTCTCGCAAAAAAATCTAGGATGGGCTCTGTCTACACGGTAAAAAAAAGCATTGCTCCAGAATCCGATGAGGCAGTCCTCTCAATCCTTGGGTATGATGTCCATGAGTATTACACAGGAAGAGGGCCAGTTGAAGCATTCGGCTCTGGTCTTGCTGTTGGGAAGAATGATGTTGCAATCAGGGCAAATTTTGCGACGTTAGAAGAGACTGGCTGGAACCTTGTCGATCGCCGGGTTGCACGCTCTCTCACAACACCGCAGGCAAAACTGCTCGAAAAAGAGATCAACAAAAAAGTCAAGCTCACCTCAGTGGCAGGATCATATTTCAGGTTCAAGGCAACAGTCGCTCACCGCTGCGTTCTTGTTATTGGCAATAAAAAACACAGGCTCTCCGACCAGATAACAAATACTGATCCAGCATATAAGAGAAAAGGCTATTTGAGCCTTGCGCTCACAAAATTCCCAATGACCGTGCTGAAGGCAAAAGCGATTAAGAAAGGTGATAAGGCAGCTGATCTGGCAGCAAAGCTCATCAACGAATTTGTCGAGAAAAGCACTGCAGTCATGCGAAATGCAGCAATAAACAGCAAACGAAAGCGCCAAAAAAACCTTCCAGCAACTGTCATCCTATGTAGGGGTGCAGGCATGCTTCCTCCAGCCCTGCCATCGTTCAAGGAGAAGTTTGACATGCGAATGGGATGTTTTGTCGAGATGCCAGTGGAGCTTGGCATTGCAAAGATGTTGTCGCTGGGCGTAATTAAGGTCGAGTTGGATGCAGGCAACCCCAAAAAGCAGTATGAGGCGTGGGCAAAGAAGGTTCTCCCTTCGCTGAAAAGCAATGATGGGCTCTATATCCATATCAAAGGCCCGGATATCTTTGGCCATGACGCAAACGCCAGAGGGAAGGCAAAGAATGTCGAGCTTATCGATAAATACTTTTTTGGCAATATTCTCAAAAAACTAGACCTTCAGCAGGTGGTAATAGCAGTCACAGCAGACCATAGCACCCCGTGCACGATTGGAGGGCATTCTGATGATCCTGTCCCGTTGCTCATCACCGGAAAAAGTGACGGGCTTGGTCGTTTTACTGAGAAAAATGCAAAAAAGGGAAGCTTAGGGGTGCTGCAGGGGACAAAGATCATGCCTCTGCTAAAGAGGTGTTCTGGGAGTTAGCATTTATCCGTTCTAGTTCATTTATACATTGTTTCTGGATCGTTGTATTGGTGATGCCATTGCACACTTCAGGTTCATCTGCCCGTATGGCAATGTTGAAATAACAGCTGTTTCTCAGGTATTCTTCATCTATGTTTTCGCAGAGCAAGATATTGCCTTTGCCGACAGCGATTTTTAGGATGCAGACCTGGGCTTTACCTTGATTGGAGATACCAAGGCATGCGCTCTGGTCCTCTGTCAAGAGTGCTATTGAGCCAAAGCATTCGTCTGCCTTCTCAACGGAAAAGAGTTTATGGCAGAGGGCTGAGCTGTTTGTTGCTTTCGCAATCTCAAAATAGCAGGTGTCACTCTCGTGCGGGTTGACAATCTCCACACAATGCCTGATATCTAGTTGGACTATTCCAAGGTCCATGAAACAGATGTCTCGCCAGTTCCCATCAGCGATAGTTGGGCAGAGATTGCTGTTGTTCTGCTTTTTCGCAAGCTTTTCAATGCAGTTTCCTTTCACTTTTTCTGTGCCAATAGCATGGCAGCTGGCAAGGTCATTCTGTTGTATTGCTATCTCAGAGGTGCAAAGATCTTTGATGAGTGGCGTGACAATTTCTGCGCATGTCGCCGGGTTGTTTGAGTCGATCGATTGCTGCATGATGCATCCATCTGTACTCTTTTGGTCATCTAGTCCTTGGCAGTCTGCATAGCTGGAAGTAAACTCCGCTTTTCCGCACCCAGCAAGCAGCAGGAGAGCCAAGGCCGCAAGGATAATCCATCTCATGATCGCATCGGGTGGTATCATTGTATAAAAAGGTTGCTGTGCACAACCATTTTAAACTCGTGACAATTCTCAAGATCATGATGCTATCAGCGTTGGAGGGAAAGATTCCAGAGCAGCTCATGGTCGCTTTGAAGAAAGATATTGTTGATCTTCGTCCAGCGCAAGAGAAGGCAGTACAGGCAGGTCTTTTGGAAAAAAAGTCTGTCCTGGTCTGCACACCAACAGCTTCTGGGAAAACAAACATTGCAGTCCTTGCCATGCTCTCATCAATCCTCCAAGACAAAGGAAAAGCGTTGTATGTTGTTCCGTTAAAGGCGTTGGCAAGCGAAAAATATGGGGATTTTCAGGACAGGTTTGGCCATCTCATCAGGATTGGGATCTCCATTGGTCAACTGGACAGTAAAGAGCCAAACTTGGTCGATAAAGACCTAATCATTGCTACCTCGGAAAAACTAGACAGCCTCCTTCGCCATCATGTCCCCTGGATCCATGAGGTAAAAGTCCTTGTCATCGATGAGATCCATTTGTTGAATGATCCAGGGAGGGGTCCAACGCTCGAAGTCCTCATCACCCTCCTTCGTCAGATTCTTCCCCATCTGCAGATAGTTGGCCTTTCTGCGACGATCGGCAACCCAGAAGAGCTCGCCGAATGGCTGGGAGCAGCTCTTGTCATTGATGATTGGCGGCCGGTAAAGCTGGAAAAAGGGGTGTACTTCCAGAACAAGATTGAATTCTTTGAGGAAAAAAAATAAGAGCTGGGTGGCTTTTTCAGAATCTATAGGGTTCTCATATACTACTGATGAAAAATATATATACGAGTTATTATTACTCGGCCATAGTGATAAAAAAATGGCAGACGTGCTATACGTGATAGGGATAATGAACCTCAAAGATAGGCAGAGGGTTCGCACAATTGAGCTGTCTGATGAGCAGGCAGCAACAAAATATCTGCTCAATGCATACCTTGCATGGAAGGATGAGCAAAGGCTTTCTCCCCGGATCAGGATCAGGAGAGAACAATACCCTCTCGTTCCTCCTTGCGATGGTATGAATGGCAGGTATCATCCAATTCTTGACTCTGTACGCACCAGGAGAATTGATGCTCTTGTGGCATTAAAAGATGAACCTTTCTTTTGGGATGGAAAACCTGTGAGGATGGATGACTATTCTTCTGTTGGGGAAGGCATCCCTCGTGAGGAGTTCGAAGTCGGGCTGGCAGGTCTTGTCGGTCCTTTTGCGTATGGCCAAATCACGACAAGACAAGCAGTAGAGGCACGTCTGATCAACTCAAGAAGCCAGCGAAGGCTTACAGGGGATATTGAGTAATGTTGCTACGCTTCCAACCCTAAATTCTTCATCACAAACTCTTTAGAAAATGGTGTCAGGTCGTCATATCCCTGCCCTGTCCCAAAATAGAGGATCGGCTTGCCAGTAATGTAGCTCACAGACACAGCTGCCCCTCCTTTCTCATCAATATCAGCTTTAGATAATATCATCCCGTCGATCCCGACACTCTCATGGAACTGTTTTACCTGCTCTACACAATCATTCCCTGATATTGACTCTCCAACAAACAGCTTTAGATCTGGTGCTGCCACGCGGATGATCTTTTTGAGCTCGTCCCGAAGGTTTGCATTGGATGCAGCCGTCCAGCTGTATCAATAAGAACAAAATCAATGCCATGAGCTTTCGCATACTGGATCGCATCATACGCGACGGCTGCTGGATCCGCGCCATAATCATGTTTTACCAGTTTTACTTTCAGTGCATCGGCATGGTGCTGCAATTGGTCGATTGCGGCGGCGCGAAAGGTATCAGATGCCGCAAGCACGACCTTGTAGTTGTTCTTCTGCAGTAATCTGGTGATTTTAGCGATGCTCGTTGTCTTTCCAGCGCCGTTGATCCCAAAAAAGCAGATGACATACGGCCTTTTTTGCTCTGCAAGGATATTGATGTTTTCTGTCGTAAACAGGCCTTCGATGGATGTTTTGAGTGAATGAAGGATCGTCCTGTCGATCTGGTTTCGGGCGATTGGCACATTGACAAGATCCTTAGATAAGTCCTTTTTGATTTTCTCGATGACTTCAACAGCGACATTGTTTTCCAGCATGGCAATCTCAAGGTCAAAGAACAGGGACTCGAATTGTTCCGCAGTAATTGTCCTTTTAGAAATCTTCTCGCCAATCTTTGCAAAGATCCCCTTATCTTCCAATTTCGCTTTTTCAGGAGCAATGTCTTTTTCTTCTTGTACCTTTTCTTCTTGTATTGACTGTTCTGGTTTTTTCTTGAAGATTTTTGAGAAAAATGATTGTTTTGGTTCTTCCTTGGCTTCTTTTTTTTCTTCAATTCTTTCTGGAATCTTTATTTCTTTGACAATTGCCTCAGGTTCAGCTAGTATCTCTTCTTTAGGAATTATTTCCTGTTCCTGTTTTGTTTCATCAACAGCATTTTTTGGTGTTTCTCTGACGGCAATTTCAGGTTCGTCCCTTCCTTCTTTTGCAGCTGCCTCTGCTTTCGCGCCCGTTTCTTTTTTGGCAGCTGCCTTTGGTGTCTCTTCTTCGATTCCCTGTTGTTCTTCCTCTTTAATGATTGTCTTTTTATCAATAGGGATGTGCTTTTTCTCTTCTTTCTTTTTTGGCGGGGACAGTGCTTTTTTCTCTTCAGTTTTCTTTTCAGGAGTCTGTTTCTTTTCTTCTTTATGTTTTACAGGGGCGAGTAGCGCATCAGCTTTTTTCTCTTCAGCAGGGGCTGGCTCTTCAACGACCTTTCCCTCGTCTTCTACCTTTTTAGAAAAGATGGAGATTGCGCTTTTTAGCTTGTCTTTGAGAAACTTAAACATCTTCGATGAGCTCTTTCAGGTCTGATTGGTACCTAGTTGCTTGCATGAAGAGAAACTCAAGCATTTCATGGATTTTTTCTTTGGCCTCCTGCATCTGTCGTTGTTGGTTGCCGATGAGCTCTTCGATGCCGGCGGCATCCTTTTTGATCATCACATCGCTGCCCACATTGACAATGAACTCCTGTGTCTGCTCGACTTTTCCTTTTACATAGATGCCCGGGGCAAGCGAGAGGAAGACAGGAGTGTTTTCTTTGACAAGAGCATATTCACTGAGCGCATGCTTTACTTCAGCGAGGCTCTTTTCCTGTTGCTGGAGCGATTCTAATTGTTCCTGGAGCTCCTTGAGGTGCTGCTCGATCATTTGCAGCTCCATGTATTTTTGCTGTGCTTCTTCCTGGGTCATGGTGAAGAGAAATGAAACAGGCTTTAAAAACCTTGGGTAATCTTCAGCCCGCAAGTTCCCGGTCAACTTCTTTTTTTGTTGCAAGGAAGATCTCTATCTCACCAAAGTGCTCTTTTTGGTCAAGGTCGATCTTTCGCTGGTTGGTGAGGTGCAATAATGGGATGAATGTCATGATTTTATCATCCCGTTCGTTTGAGGGGACCAGCTGCGAGAACATGATCTTGTCATGGGTCTTGAACAGCCTGCCGATGGTTGTGTACACCTCCCTGATGACCTGGCTCATGTCGACTGATTTCCGTGGGGCGACGACATTGAGGTCAGGAATCTTTGCCATGACCCTTCTTTTTTTTACTTCTAATGCCTTATTGAGTGCATCAACAAGATCGTAGATGGAAACCTTCCGCTTGCGCGGCTGGGGCATCTTTGGCACAAGCCGGTATGCTTCTTCTGGTGTCAGTCTTCTGTCAGGATTGTAATATCCAGTCTCAAGATCGTCATAGAACCCTTCTTCATTGACCTGCTCACCAGCGATGATCTTGTCGAGTTCCATGATGTCGCTGTCAATGAACTTGTATGATTTGAGCCTGAGCATGATGGCCGCGACAAGCAGCACCTTGCCAGACATCCGGAAATTCATCTCCTTGTATGCTTTGAGTTTCTCGAAGAACTTTTCAGCGATTTGTTTGATATCGATGTCCCAAGGGTCCATCTCTTCGTTCTTCACAAGGTCAAGGAGCATTGTCTTCCAGTTCACTTCATCCTCGTTGAACACAATGTCCATGAGTTTTTCATCCATGTGTTTTTTAAAGACCCTGAAGATATAAAAAACCTTTGCTTCAGATGTACTTTCCAGTTCCAACCAATTGTCTTTTTGATTGCTGCCGCATACTGATATAAACCGTCTGTTATGATTTTTTTAGGTCTTATTTGTGCAACTTCGATTGCTTTTTCAAAAAGTTTTTTGGCATGTTTGAAAAGACACTTTTTGCTGATGTGCCAAGACAAAACTTGCTTTGTGTCTTCGCAATAAATCATTTTCTCAGTCCTCCGGACGGCAGCGCAGCTGCGACGCTTTTTTTTGCTGCCGTTCGAATAGTTCTTAAGAAAAAGACAAATTTATGCGTTGGCACGTAACTTGACAATACCTGCTTCAGGATACTTTTAAAAACAAAGACCATTCACACGTTTTAATGTGGGCCCGTGGTCTAGCTCGACTATGACACGGGGAAATAGTATGGGCCCATAGTCTAGTGGCTATGACGTCGCCTTTACACGGCGAAGGTCGTCGGTTCAAATCCGGCTGGGCCCATTTCCTGCGCAGACGAGCATTGCTCGTCTTGCGTCGCCTTTACACGGCGAAGGTCGTCGGTTCCCATGAGCTTGAGCGATTGGGTCCCAAAAATGTATTTTCATTTTTGAGGACAAATCCGACTAGGCCCATTTTATCTTCTATATTTTAAAATTTCATTAATTTATTGTTCAATATCTCACTATTCTTAAAATAATCGAGAAGAAGTATCTTATACTATGCCTTCCTATAAAAAGAGGAGGGAAAAAATGCATCCATACAACCGTTTAAAGGAAGCCGCAACAGAGCGAGGGATTGCTCTGGCAAGTGACCTTGGCAAGGCCGTGCTCCACCCGCCCCAACACATTTTCCCACATGATCTTTATCTTCAAAGAGGTATGCCAGTTCAGACAGAAGAGGAGAGAACTGCTGCAAAGTATAGGGAGCAGGGCGTTCTTGTCTTTCATAACTCTTCAGACCCTCTTCTCATCCCTGATGCAAGAGAATCTGTCAAAGACCTTTTTGAGTTGATTGTGGAAACATCGAATGGATCCGGTCAGGACCATGTCGAGACCTTACTGTCTCTTCGGACAAGGGTGGGGAATAATGGTTCTATCTCAAAGGTTTCCCACTGGAATCGGTATTTTCCAGGTAGGGAACCGGAAGATACAGTCTCTCTTGGTGAATATTTTGCCCAAAAAGGATATCAGGTTAATGCATCCCATCATTGAATGGTTAATTTTTTAAATCGCTTCTAATTCAGTTCCTATAATGCGCCGGTAGTCCAGTGGTTAAGATACGGCCTTGCCACAATGAAAAGCTTCACTTTTCAAGCTTTACTTTGTAAAGAGGCTGTGACCCGGGTTCAAATAGTTGGCGAGGAGGCAACGGCCGAATGCGTCAGCATGAAAGTCCCGGCCGGCGCATGACCAACAATTTCTTAAACAAATACCTTTTTTTCCTAGATAAGGGCCCATAGCTTAGTCTGGTGGAGCGCCTGTCTTATATGGCAACGCTTCCGAGGAGAGCAGGTGGTCGGGGGTTCAAATCCCCTTGGGCCCATTTATTTTCTGTGGGATTTGAACGTTGTTCTCTGTTAAGGGTGACAGGAATCTTTGATTCAAAAGAAAAGCTTAGCTTTTCTTCGCACAAGAAACTTTGTTTCTTTGTGTCTGTGCACAAATCCTCTTGGGCACATTTATTTTTAGTGGGGCAACACCACTGGCACAGATCGCGAAGGCTCTGAACGAAGGTTTGCGAAAGGAAACCGGTCTGCCTGCCAATGGTGGTGTTGCCTTTGTTATTTATTTTTTTTCAGAATACCAAATCTCTCTTCTTTAAAACTATTGTATCATTATACGAATCTTTTTAACCGAGATTGCTGGATCAAATTATCATGGACATAGCATTGAATGGATTTGGGCGGGTAAACCAGTACCTGCTCTATCTCGTGCAAAGGGAATGTCAAGTGAATGTAGCAGCGATTGCAGACACTCGTGCACTCACCCAAATAATTGATGAATATAACGCCTCTTTTGGATCAACCCCGTCCCGGGCAAAGAAAGAATACTGCAAGAGAGGAGAATTTATCATTGTCGCTGGTCAAAAAATTCCTTTTTTTCATACTGATTCTCCTGTTCCCTGGCCATTCTCATCAATAGACTGCCTTATCGAAGGTGCATCTGTTGTTGAAAGGGAAGGATTATTGCGTCATGGACATAATGCAAGATTTGTTGTAATGACTGGTGATGTGAAAGGTGATGATGGGAGCATCCAGACCTATGTCGATCGGATCGGAGATAAAGGCCCCTACTACGGTTCTCCCTTCGTCTGTTTTAGTTCTGACAGGACCCAGGTTGCATCGCCTATCCTGCAGATCGCAAAGGATATTTTTGGCCGGGCTGTTCCTTGCCATATCACGACCCTGCGTGGCAAATACTCGCCACAGTCCAAAGATGGCAGTGAAGGGTTTCGCGGATTGAAACGTGCTCTTCCTGAATATGACGCGCATGTCTCTGGAACAATTCTGTTCCAAGCGGTAGAATCACCAGCTGAGATGCACCTCTCCTTTGATTTTGCAGGAACAGGTCTTGGGTATGACAGGTCTATGCAAGAGGCGATTGCCAGACGAGCACAGAGATTTTTTTCGGCCATATCACAAACATCCTTTACAAATGTTGCAGCAACAGAGAGGAACGATGATCCCTCGGCGCTTGCCATCCAGGTAAACTATCGGCCAATTGAGCTCTATGACCATCTCCTTCACCGATTTCTGGTGGAGAGGATCGGTCCCAGGATCACCCCTTCACCACAAGATGTCAAATTTCTGGGTGAATCCGATTAAGTACTGCCGTTTTTTAGCAGTTTTTTGAAGCACTCAGATGAATTTATAAAATCATCAACATCACCAGTCATACTAAACCGAGGTGGTTCTTATGCCAATCATAGTAACAAAAGAAAATTTCGAAAAGTCTATCGTAAAAGAAAAACTTCCTGTCGTAGTAGATTTCTGGGCGTCGTGGTGTGCGCCATGCAGGATGATGGCTCCAGTGTTCGAGGATCTCTCAAAGGACTATGAGGGGAGAGCCATCTTTGCAAAGATCAGCACTGAAGACCACCCCGAATTGGCACAAAAATATTCAATCACGGGAATTCCAGCGATTGTCGTGATGAAGCAGGGAAAGGAAATTGGCCGAATTGTCGGTTTTGCCCCAAAACATGTCATGAAGGGCAAGATTGACGAGATAGTAGGAAAATAATCTTTTCTAGAGAGAAACAACAATGGCGAAAAAGGCGAAGTGTCTGAGCCGAGCTTTTTCAAAGAAAAAGCGTTTTTCTGCCATAATTGTTGTTTCTCCAGTTAACATTAGAATAAACGAAATAACGAATACTCCTCCCTATTTTTCTCCATAACCTTTAAAAACAACTCCCCTCTCCCTCATGATTGCGCCCCGATGGTGTAGTCCGGCCAATCATGAAGCCCTTTCGAGGTACGCGAGATCACACGGTTTCGTGCCTTTCCAAGGAAAGGCTTCGACGTGGGTTCGAATCCCGCTCGGGGCATTATTGCCTTTCTTTTGGATTCGAATGTTGTTCCCACGAGCGTTGAGCGTCGTGGGTGCCAGAAATCTTTGATGATTGTTAGCATGCATTACTTTTAAATAGTGTGGACCCTTTATTGGTGGTATGACCCTTGAACATTTGAAAGAGCAGATCATACCGATCCTGAAGAAACACAGGGTAAAAAGGGCAGCGCTTTTTGGTTCAGTTGTACGAGGAGAGGAGACCCCCCACAGCGATATTGATATCCTTGTAGAGTTTCCCAAAGACGCATCTCTTTTTGATCTTGTTGAGCTTCAATACGAGCTCAAGGATCTTTTGAAAAAAGAGGTAGATGTCGTGACTTACGCATCTCTTCATCATTTGATCAAAGATGATGTACTAAAGCAGCAAAAGGTGATTTTATGAAAGACAGGGTATACCTCTTGCATATTCTCGAAAGCATCGACTTAGTTGAAGAGTATATGAGGGGTAAATCGAAGGAGGACCTTGAAGAGAACCAGGAACTACAGGATGCTATCATAAGGAGAATAACTGTTATCGGTGAGGCGGTAAAGAACATTTCTGAAGAGTTGAAGAAAGCGAATACAACTATTCCTTGGACAAACATCGCGGGAACGCGGGACATTCTTGTGCATAAATACTTTGGAGTTGATCTCAACATGCTTTGGATTGTGATTAACGAGAAACTCCCTGATCTGAAGAGGAAAATCAGGAGCATTGTGCAGGGATTATGATACCATCCAAATCCCGCTCGGGGCATTTATGTTTAAGGTAGTATCTCTCACGCAAAACTGAAAGAGTAAGATTACTTCTTTTTTTCATCTAATCTTCTCTTAGTATATAATGCAGACTCCAAGTCCTCAAAAAAGCTGTTAAGCATCAATGAAATAGAATGTTTCCTCATATTTTTAGAGCGAGGGTAGCCAAGAACCCTGCGGGTTGAAGCGTAGCTGAAACCCGCAGTGAATTGGTATCGATACCCGAGCAAGCAAGATTTCTTATAATTCCTTTACAAAAAGAAAAAATGAGCAGGTGATGGTTATGCTCTTGAAAAGCTAGCAAAGCTAGCTTTTGCTTTCTTCTTTAAAAAACCATCGGAGAAAAAAATGGCAAACGAACTTCGAAGTAGTGGGCACACTGTCGGCGAGACAAACCTTCA
>Ga0209211_10000485_pt1 | contig 80133 bp, 34 predicted proteins | sample RifGroA2_FD_183992 | JGI IMG/M metagenome (GOLD analysis project Ga0209211, IMG submission 183992) | Groundwater microbial communities from Rifle, Colorado, USA - Groundwater A2 (SPAdes) (version 2) | ecosystem: Environmental > Aquatic > Deep subsurface > Groundwater | place: Rifle, Colorado... | reverse complement strand
CCTGGAATACGACGAAAAGGTGAAGGCCAGCCTCGACAGGATAGACCCCAATTCCATTCCCAAGTTCCTGCGCGACCAGGACATTACCGCCTCCGACGCCAAGAGCCTCGGAGTGGCCGAGGTGGGCAAGCCCAAAATGGACGTCGAAGGCACCAAGGAGGCGCTTAAGAACGACAAGGATTATCAATCCAGGAAAATGATGCAGGATATGGCTTCGGCCGCCATGAACCCGCTCGGGAACTTTGTCGGGGCCAATACTGGCCGTGCGACGACCCCCTCGCAAGAGGAAGCTTCCGAAGAGGACAGGAATGTGACCGGGTTCTCCAGCCCCGAGGATGAGGCGGCCTTCAGGGAGCTCAGCCTCCAGGAATACATGGACACCTCGGATAACTGGTGTTGCCCCGATGCGCAGTGTTGCTGCCTGCCGCAGAATACCGTGGCCCCCACCAATACCGGTCTGAACTGCTCCGTATACGGGCCTTTTCAGCCTGACGACCCGTGCGCGGCCGGTTTCTACAATAGCAGTCTTGTGGGAGACTTTCCTCCGCCCAATATGTCGCAGATGCCGGCTTAATTTGGGATAATAGAAGCATGAACAAACTGCGTCTGCCCCTGCTCCTGCTGCTGGCCTTCGCGGCCTGTTCTGAGAAGAAGCTCTATCCTGACGCCGCCAAGGCGTTCGAGAGGCACAGTTACCGGGAATATCCCGCCGGCGAGGTCATGAAAACTCTGGCGAACAAGGGTTTTGACGGCCTGGCCGCCTTGGACAGGCACGCCCTTCTTCTCAAGGGCCGCAGAAAGGTGGTGGAGGCGCCAGCCAGCCGGGAGCCCGTTTCGGGCCTGCTGTTCGATTACCGCGGCGGAGTCATCCACGTGGCCAAGGTCTTTCAAAATTCTCCCGCGGCCCTGGCCGGTATCAAGGACGGGGACCGGGTCCTGGAAATAGACGGGTTCAAAGCTTCCCCTCAAACGGTGACGGAGCGCAGCGACGACAGTTTCGGCTTTACCCTGAAAACGGAGAGGCTCGGCCCCAAAGGGCCGGCCCTCGCCGTGGCCCAGGTGGAAAGAGAAAGGATGGCGCTGCCGTTGATCTTCGGCTTTTATGAGCCGGCTTCCGCCATTGGCTACGTACGCGTAGGGATGTTCGTGCAGGGCTCCGGGGCCACGGTCCTGTCCGGGGTGGAGGCGCTCTCCTCGCTGGGCGCTAAAAAAATAATTTTCGACCTTCGCGGCAACGGCGGCGGCGTGCCGGAGGAAGCCGCGACCCTGCTGTCCGCTTTTGCCCCCAAGGCCGGGCCGTTGCTGGAACTGAAGTCCAGGCATAAGGGCTACCGCAAAACTTTAGAGGCGACCTCGCGCGGCAAGTACTCCTATCTCCGGACAGCGGTGCTGACCGACGGCAGGACCTCCATGGCGGCCGAGGTCTTCGCCCAGGCGCTCAAGGAAGTGGCCGGCGCCAAACTGGTAGGCGGGACCACCGCCGGCCGGGTCTCCCTGACGCGCGCTTTCCGGCTGGGCAAGACCCGCAAGGGTCTGGAGCTGACCGTGGCGCGGCTGTTCCCGCCCTCGGGCCTGGAACTGGAAGAGAAGGGCGCCGTGCCGGACATAGACGCCGGGCTGAACCGCGACCAGGAGGCCGCCCTGGCCGAGGCCTGGAACGCCCCGCTGGAAACGGTGCTGCTCAGCGACAGGGCCTACGCGCGGGCCATGGAAATTTTAAGCAAGTAATTCGGAGGGGAGAGTGTTATGAAAAAAATACTTATCGTTCCGGCCTTTATCGCCGCTTTCGCCGTGCCCTGCGCCGCCGAGCTCAAGGACGCCGGCGCCGCCCTGGAGGCGCTGCGCAGTGACTCCGCAAAGGAACGCCTGGAAGCCATCTATTACCTGGGCGCCCTGCGCAACGCCGCGGCTTACGAAGCTCTGGCCGGCCAGTTCAAGGCTGAAAAAGACGCTTACCTGCGCACGCAGATAGTGGAGGCGCTGGACGTAAAAGGTTCCTCCTGGGCTTTCTCCTGCGCGATCGCCGCGGCCGACGACTCCAACAAGGCCGTAAGGCAGGCTGCTTCCTCCTCCCTGGCCCGCCGGGCCGGCGACCCGGCCGCCGACGCCAGGCTCAAGACTTTGGCCGGCGATCCCGCTGAAGAAGTGCGTCTCGCCGTGGTTAGTTCCCTGGCCGTGGAGCCCAGCACCACTTCGGTCTCTATCATCGGCGCGGTACTGGCCGACCGTAAAGGCACCCTGAAGTCCCGCCAGGCCGCGGCCGAAGCCCTGGCCGGCATGAAGACCCCCGCCGGCGACACCGAACTCCTCAAGCACGTCTCCGACGCCGACCCCAAAATAAAGGCCGCCGCGCAGTCCCGCCGGCCTTCAAAGGCGAAGAAAGCCGTCAAGAAGAAATGATCTCCGTGGAGGCGGCGAGGCTCCTCGACCGCTACGTTGGTCTGCTGGCCTGCGGCCTGCTGTCCCTTCCGGGCCGGAGGCGCCGCCAGCTGCCGGCGGCCCCGCGCAAAATACTCGTCCTCAAATTCTGGGAAGGCGGCCTGATAGTCATGGGGGCGCCCTGGTACCGCGCCCTGCGCCGACGCTATCCTTCGGCGGAAATACATTTCCTCACCCTGGACGTGAACGCCCAGCTGGCCGATATGCTGGGTTGCGCCGACAGCGTGATCCCGCTGCGCGTGAGCGGCGGGCTGGGGCGCTTCTTCCTGGACCTGTTCGCCGTCCTGCCCGGCCTGCGCGCCCGGAACTACGACCTGCTGCTGGACCTGGAATTCCTGAGCCGTTTTTCCGCGGTGCTCACCGCCCTGGTCCGGCCCGGCTGCGCGGCTGGTTTTTCCGGTGGGAGCTGGCGCGGGTCTTTTCACGACCTCCTCGTGCCCCTGGAGACCGGCCGGCATATGACGGAGAACTACGCGGCTTTCTTCGCCGCCGCCGGCGTCTTTGCCGGGGCGGAGGACTCCCGGCCGCTGGAGGCGGCGCCAGATTTCCCCGGTTCGGAGAGCCTGCCGCAGCCTTTCGTGGTGCTGAATTTCGACCGCAAGGACATCATGCCGGAGCGGGCCTGGCCCAGGGAAAATTACGAGGCCGTGCTGGGGCGGCTGCTGGCCGCCGGCCGCCGGGTGGCGGTAATAAGCCAGCGGCCGGTAGAACTGCCGGACCGCGCCGGGCTGGCCAACTTGTCCGGCCGGCTGGATTACCGCCAGCTCGCCGCCCTGTTCGCGCGGGCGGCCTTGTTCATAACGCATGACAGCGGCCCGCTGCATATCGCCGCCGCCATGGGCTGCCCCACCGTTTCCATCTTCGGGCCGGAAACCCCCGCCGGCTACGCCCCGCTGGGGCCCAAGCACCGCGCTCTTTACCTGGGCCTGCCGTGCAGCCCCTGCGTGGACGCCCTGAGGGGGAAGGAACTGGTCTGCGTGCGCCGCTCCAACGAGTGCGTCACCGGCATCACGCCTGAAATGGTCATGCGGGCGGCGGAAGAACTGCTGAAATGAAACTGGCCCTGGTCTTTAATCCCTTTTCCTATAAAACTCACGAGGAGAACCTCCGGGTGGTGCAGCGCTATTTCGGGCTGTTCCCGCCGCTGTCCATGAGCTGGGTGGCCGCCATAGCGCGGGCCGCGGGCCACGAGGTCATCCTGATAGACGCCCGCACCCTGCGCCTGACCATGCCCGAGGTGGCGGCGGCTCTTAAAAAATTCAAGCCCGACGTGATAGGCGCCATGATGAGCACCTACATGTTCCCGGAAACGCTCGCCTGGCTGCGTTACCTGCGCGGCGAACTGCACGCTTCGGGGATAAAGTGCAGGGTGCTGGTGGGCGGGTATAACCTGCGCGTCTATCCGAAGGAATCCATCAGCCACCAGGAAATAGATTTCGGCTGCGTGGAGCAGGCCTACTATACCGTGCCGGCCCTGCTCAAAGCGCTGGAAGAGGGGGCCGCCGACTTCTCGCATGTGCCCGGCCTCGCCTGGAAGCGCGGGAGCGAGGTGGTGGTGAACCCGCACCCGCAGAAGATAAATTTCGACCTGTTCCCCAACCCCGCGCGCGACCTGCTCCCGAACGACCTCTACGCCGAATTCCCCACGCGCCGCAAGAACTTCACGGTGATGGTCACCTCGCTCGGCTGCCCGTTCAAGTGCTCCTTCTGCGAGGCCGGCGCCACCGAGTACAACCCGCGTTCCCCGGCCACCGTGGTGGCCGAGATGAAAGAATGCGCGGAAAAGCACGGCGTGCGCGAGATAGATATCTTCGACTACGAGTTCACCGGCGCGCGCCAGCGCGTGCTGGACATCTGCGCCGGCATAAAGAAAGAAAAGCTGGATATACACTGGGCCTGCCGCTCGCGCGTGGACACGGCGGACCCCGAGCTGATGAAGGAAATGTATTCCGCCGGCTGCCGGCGCATTTACTGGGGCATAGAGAGCGGCTCGCAGGCCGTGCTGGACTCGCTCAACAAGGGCATAAAGCTCGAACAGATCATGGAGACCATGAAGGCCTCCCGCCGGGCCGGCCTGGAGAACCTGGGTTTCTTCCTGGTGGGCGTGCCCGGCGAGACTCGCGAGACCGTGCGGCAGACCGTGGCTTTCGCCAAAAAACTGGACCTGGATTATGTGCAATTCTCCAAGCTCCTCGCCAAGCCGCTCACGCCGCTCTGGCGCGAGCTGGTAGCGGCCACCGGCAAGGATTATTGGCGCGACTGGGTGCTGGGCAAGGAGACCGACCATGACCTGCCGCGTCCCTGGCTCAAAACGCTGACCAACGCCGAGGTGGACGAGCTCGCGCGCTGGGCCTATATCAGCTATCACTCGCGGCCGCTGTTCCTGCTGCGCCATGTGCTGCGGGTGCGTTCGCTGCCGGAACTTTTCCGCAAGGCCGGCGCTTTCCTCGCCATGCGCTTCTCCGGAGGCGGCGGCCGTTTCCTGGCCTACCCGGAGAACATCTTTAAGGTCCTCCTGCGGCGGCTGAAGTGGAAGGCGGGGCATGAATAGGCTGGTTTTCCTCTACAAGGGCCGCTACTGGGTGCGCGAGGCGCGTACGCTGGAGACTCTTTCCGCCATGGCGAAGGCCGCCGGCCATAGGACCTCGCTCGCCTACGACCGGGACCTTTTCGGCGTGAGCGACAATGTGCTGAGCCTGCCCTGGCTCAACCGGCTGCTGTTCGACGGGAAGGCCGCCGCTAAAAAGGCGGCCGCCGGCAACCCGGCCTGGATAGTGCTGCTGGAGAACCTCACTAACCGGGGCTGGATAGAGGAGACCATAGCCGCGCTGGCCGCCGCCGGGTATAAAGGGCGCACGGCGGTGCTGGCCTGTTCCGGCGCTTTCGGAGCCGGAGTAAATCTTTACGGCGAGCCGGAAAAAGTTTTCGCGGAGTTCCTGAAAGCGCTGCCCAACCCCCCGGCAGCCATAAAGACCGAAGGCCTGACCGGTCTGGACCTGCTGCCCCTGCCGGACCTGGACCTGTTCTCACGCTGGGAGGACCTTTCCGCCAGCTACATGGCCTACGCCGGCAAAGGCTGCTCGGGCGCCTGCTCCTATTGCGAGGAACCCTTCTACCGGGCGGCCTACGGCCCCGGTTACGCCAGGCTGCGCAGTCCCGCCCGGGTGATGGAAGAACTGCTGGCCGCCCGGGAGCGCTTCGGCACGCGGGAAATAACTTTCAAGGACTCGGTCTTTACCGCCGACAAGGCCTGGCTGGCAGAATTCCTCTGGCTTTACCGCGAGAAACTGGGGCTTCCTTTCAAGTGCTTCGGCCGCGCCGACGCCTTCAACCTCGCCGCCGCCGTGCTGCTGCGCGACGCCGGCTGCTATTGTGTGGAATTCGGCTTGCAGACCTTCAATGAAAAACTGCGCGGCGCCGTGCTGCGGCGGCCCGAAAACCTCGCGGCCGCGCGGGAGGCCTTCGCCGCCTGCGATGCCGCCGGCCTACCCTACGACGTGGACTATATCTTCGGTCTGCCCGGAGAGTCACTTGCCGACCACCTGGCGGCGGCAGAGGAATTTTCGCGTTTGAAGCTCCTGAACCGGATAAAATGCCATAACCTGGTCTATTACAGGGGCCTCGGGATCGCCGATCACGCGCTAAAGGAAGGCTGGGTGAGCGAAGCGGAACTGGGCCGCGGCGATTTCTTCAGCGGCGACAGGTCCGCCCCCGCCCTGCGCGGCGTGACCTCGGCCTTCCGCACGCTCTTCAAGCTTTACGGCCTGCTCGGCGGCGCCGGCCTGGCCTTCGCCGCCCGTTCCGGCCTCTGGCGCCTGTTCCGCTTCCTGCCCGGCTTCGTGGTAAAACCGCTGGAACTCCTCTCCGGCCTGCTGCACGGAGACCTGCGCTTCTACGCCTACCTGCGCAGCTACCCGCGCCGCCTGCTGGGGGCCATGCGGGCCAGCTGAGCGAGCCTCATGCCCGGATATCATATGATCTCAGCGTTCCTTTACATCGCAGCGGATAACTTTCCTGCGCAGCGGAGAAAGAGCGGTATTTCCACGCGGCATGACGTCAAAATAAAGTGGTTTCCTGTATGAGTAAAGTCATCGCGCGGCATTTTCACGGGATCATTGCGGCGATGCTGCTGCTGGCTGCGGTATCGCCGCTTTTGCTGTCGCTCGAAAAAATAAGCTACAACGATGACTTCCTTCAGCTTTCTACCAGGCATTTCCTGTTGAGGAAGGCCGTTCTCGGAGGGGAGTTCCCTCTATGGACGCCATATCTCAACGGTGGGTTCCCCTCCATCGCGGATCCGGAGGACCCGGCCTTAAGCCCGTTCTCGCTGCTGACCGTAATCTTTGGGGAGATCGCGGGACTCAAACTTATAGCGCTGCTGGTCTTTGTCGCGGGGTGCGCGGCGATGTTCAGATTTTTGCGTGAGGTAGCGGGGGTGACTCCCCCCGGAGCGGCCGTAGGGACGGTTGTTTTTGGACTTTCGGGCTGGTTCGTAACGCGGTTGTACAGCGGGAACGTTAATGAACTGTATTATTTCCTGGTCCCGCTCGTCCTCCTGTGCCTTGAGCAGTTCTGGAGTTCGGGAGAGAGGCGGCGTGGCTTTTACGCCGCAGCGTTGCTGGCGCTTATAGCGATGGACGGAAAAGCCACGTTCATGGTCGTCGTGTTGTTCTTGGCCGCCTATTCCGTCGGCAGGGCGGCGATACTGAGGCGGGGTAAAGTGGGCTTGGACACGGCCCTGCTGTTTAAATTCGTGGCCGTGGCTGTCGCGGCCCTGGCTTTCTCCATGGTAAAGATCGTTCCCGTCCTTGAGCTGTTCGCCGCGAAGGGCTCAATTGTTAACCCGGTCATAGACACCCATACTGGGGCATACAAGGATGTTCTGGCTTTCACGTACGCAGATCTGGCCCGCGGGCTTGTCCGGCCTGATACTCCGAACAGGGCCGTTTCTTTATATCTGGGGATGATGCCTTTGCTGCTGTTGGCCGCTGGATTGCTTTTCAGGTTCGGACAGACCGCGCTCTGGGCGTTGTTGGGGGCGTTGTTTTCCGTTCTGTGGGCGGGGCCAAATTCTCCGGTGGACATATTTCGCCTCCTGCGCTATTTGCCGTTCTTCGGTACCATAAGCCAACCCCATAAATACTTCGACTTTTTTATCGTCTTCGCGATCTGCGTCTCCTTTCCATTGGGGTTTGACGCCGTCGTCAAGGCCCTGGACGGCCGTCCGCGGATCTCCATGGCCGCGAGGCTGGTACTTGGGGCGGCGGCGATAATCCCGCTTCTGGCCTTCACTTTCCCGAAGTATCGCGGGCTTTACACTTCACGGCCGCCGGAGTTGTTCGCCCGGGAATTTTTTCAGGTAAAGCTTCCGGCCGGGGAGCGGAGCGGGGAGCAGATGTACTTTAATGCCGTTCAAAATGTCGGGACCATAAATTGGTATGGAGCCATCTTGCTCCCTTCTGCGGCGGAGCCCAGATATCTCGTCGACCCGGCTTTTGGAGCCAGGGCGAACCCCGCGTATAAAGGGGAGTCCTTTTGTCTGAAGAGCGGCAGCCTCTGCCAGCCGGTATATTTCGGGGCGAACAGGCTCAAGGCGCTGATAAGTACCGGTGGTCCGGACAGGGTGGTGTTCAATCAGAACTATGACGCCAGGTGGAGAAGCACTTTCGGCGAGGTGGAGAACTACGGCGGGCTTTTATCCGTCGCCATTACAGCGGCGCTTTCGCGCCAGGTGCTGGTTCTGGAATACTCGTCCGGTGCGTTCTACGCGGGCGCGCTTTTCAGCGTGCTCTCGTTCTTTGCGGCCATTTGCCTATGCTTCCCTGTAACGCGATTTTTTATGCCATCACGACGCTATAAGGACGTGTCGGAGGGGCCGCCTGGCCGTGCCGGGTGTTTTCGGCGGCCTGAGCGTCTTTAGAAATTTGTATACTTTGAAAATGAGGATGAACGGCAGGGACAAGGACGGCATTCTCCGTGGGGTGTGCCTTTTTCTGGCCATGGCCTGGCCGGTGGGCTACGCGAGCGCGCAGGAGATCTCCAAACCGCTTCAGACGAAGGGTGCTTACAATCTGAGCATAAACTACCCGGGGGCTGCGTTGCGCTATTTCGTTGCCGACGGCAAAGGCCTGGAACTGCTCGCGCAAAGCCAGAGCGGAGTGCTGGTCGGCGGCCTGCGCTATTACCGGTACCCGGCGCGGCTGAGGGGCGTCTCCCTTAATCCTTATTGGGCGGTGGAGGGCGACTACCTGAGTTTCAAAGGGGACGTTTCCAAGGGAAAAGGCTGGGGCTGCGGTCTCTACGCCGGGGCGGAGTACCGCCTGGGGCGGCGCCTGGCCGTCCAGACCGAGTTCGGCGCCATGCACGTTTCCTTGACGGACAAAAGCACCGACCTGTCAGAAAGCGGCCTGGAATTCCTCATCAACCTGGGCATCAATTTTTATTTCGGGGGCAGGCCATGAGAACGCGTGTGCTCGCCATCCTCTTGCTCTGCTTCTGCGCCGCTTCCCTGTCGGCAGGCTTCAGCCTTGGCCGCCCGGCGGCCGTTAAAAAGCGCGTGAACAAGCTCGATAACGCCGTGAGGGCGGAGCAGGCCGCATCCTTGGCCGCTCCCGCGGGGCCTAACCAGGCCCCCTCGGTCACGGGCGTCACCGCGATCTCCACCATGGTGGCGGCCGGCGGATTGGCCGTCGTTTCCGTTTCTGCCTCGGACCCGGACGGGGACCCGCTGACCTACGTCTGGACCTCTACCGTGGGCGCCATAGGCGGCTCGGGGAGCAGCGTTAACTGGCTTGCGCCTTCTACTCCCGGCGTTTACGCCATCAGTTGCGTGGTTTCGGACGGTGAAGATACTTCCCCGGGCAGCGTTACGGTGGCGGCAGTCCACCCGGGCACGTTAAAGTGGGTGTTCACCCCTTCCGCCGACGTGAACCTGCCGGCCGTGGCCGGAACTGACGGGGTGCTGTACGCGGCGGCTTCCGACAACAAACTTTACGCCATAAACCCCGACGGCACCCAGAAATGGGTGTTCTCCACGGAAAACACGGACCCGTTCTCTTTCGGCCCGGTCCTGGGGCCGGACGGAACGGTTTACGTGGTGGCCGACTCTACCAAAACCTACGCCGTTACTCCTGCCGGCGCCCTGAAATGGGGCGGGCCCTCTTCGCTCTTCCCCACTAATATCTCCGAGCGGCCAGTGGTGGGCGGCGACGGGACCGTGTATCTTTACAACGGCGACATCGGGCAGTTGTACGCCCTTGACCCGCTCACGGGGGCGGGCGTGTCCACCTTTACGGCCCTGAATAACGTGGCGGTACCCCCGGTCATAGGCGAGGACGACGCCGTCTGCCTGGTGGACGGCGATGACTTTCTCAGGATGGTGCCGCCCGCGGGTCTGGCCGGCGCCGTTTCCTATGACGCCACCGGGGTGTCCGGGCCTTTGGGCGCAGGACCGGCCGGCATGGTCTACATGGTCAAGAATAATTCCGACCTGTACGCCGTCAAGCCCGACGGCACCGACAAGTGGGGCGCTCCCTATTCCGCCGCCGGGATAATAACGGAGGCGCCGGTAAAGGGCGCCGACGGCACGGCTTACATAGTGGACGACGTGCCGGCGGTTTACAGCGTAAGTTCCACCACCGGGGCGGGCTTTGTCTTCGGCAGTCTGGCCAATCTCTCCCATACGCCCGTTCCGGCGCCGGACAGCAGCATGTACCTGGTGGACGCCGGTACGGACCTGTACGATCTGAACACGGACGGCTCCGTGAAATGGGGCCCCCTGGCCCCGCCGGCCGCCGCCTCCATCACCGCGGACCCTAACGTGGGCGCCGACGGCACCGTATATTTCTCCGCAGACGACGGCAACGTTTACGCGGTGCACGGCGCCTCCGCGCTGCCCTGATACGTCTATCCCGAGGTGAAATGACCAAAGGACCTTCCAGTCCCGACCCGCGGAACCGGACAGTTCCCGCCGGCCGCCGGCTTTTGGCCGCCAAGGGAGCTTACCTGCTGTTGAGCCTGGGCGCGGCTTTCGTCGTGCTGGAGGCGGGCCTGCGCCTGGCCGGGCCAGGGGTGGGCCCGCTTAACAGCAGCGCCCTTTATTACGACAATCCCAGGGGTTACTACGAACTCGTGGCTATGGACGGCGCCAGGCCGGTGTACGGCCTCCGGTATAACTCCGACCGGAGGGGTTTCAGGCTGCCGGACGGGCCGGTCGGGGGCGGGGGGGCGGGGGAGGCCGGGAGGGTCGGAATCGTCATGTTGGGGGATTCTTTTACCTTCGGCCGCGGCGTGCGCTACGCGGACACCTGCGCCGCCCGCCTGGAGAAACTTCTGGCCGCGGAAGGCGGCGGTTTGACTGTTTTCAACGCGGGGGTGGTCGGGGTCGGGGCGGAGGAAGTGGAGCGTGTATATCTGGAAGCGGGCCGCGCAAAAAAACCGCGGCTCGCGGTCTACGGTTTCGTGCTGAACGACTTCGGGCTGGACCTGCCCGGAGGTCGGCCGGCGTCCGACCTTATAGACGGCAACAACGCTCCGCCCTCGGCCGGGCTGAGGAAATATTCCGCGGTAGTAGACCGCTTCGCCGGGGCGCTGGAACGGAGGGGCGGGACGCGGGCTACCGTGAAAGCTTACCGGGAGGCCTTCTCCGGGGCGGAGGCCGGCAAAAAGTTCGCCGTGCTCAGGCGGCTGAACGCGGAAGTCAAGGCCGACGGCGGGCGCCTCGTGATCATGCTCTATCCGCTGCTCTATAGTCTGCGCGACTACCCTTTCAGGGAGGCCCATGCCGCTCTCCGTGAGTTTTGCGCGGCGGAAGGGATCCCTTTTCTCGATCTCCTGCCGGCTTTCGCGGTTCACGGGGAAAGAAAACTCTGGGCCGCGTCCTCGGACCAGCATCCCAATGAACTCGCCCAGGAGATAGCCGCAGGGGCGCTGGCCGCTTTCCTGAAAGAGCGTGGACTTATCCCGGGGGCGGGCAAAAAGGCGGGCGGATGAAGAGGTTCAGGGAGTTCTTCCGGGACAACCCTATGCTGGCTTTGGCCCTGCTGGCTTTCTTCGCCGTTTACTCGGCCTCGCTCAATAACGGCTTTCACCGGGACGATCACCCGCACATAGCCGGCAACGCCGCCATCAGGGACCTCTCGAATTTCCCCAAACTTTTTTCCAGGGACTATTTCGTCCTGAGCGGTTCCGTGGCCTACCGGCCCATGGTGACCGCTTTCCGCTTCGCGCAGTACAGGGTGTTCGGGACCGACGCCAGGCTATGGCGCCTGTTCAACCTGCTGGTTCACGCGCTTAACGCCGTGCTGCTCTGCCTGGTGGTGATCCGGGTTTCAGGCTCCAGGCCCGCTGCTGCGGCCGCCGCCGCCTTATTTTTACTGCACCCTGCGCATACGGAGGCCCTGAACTACATTTCCAACGGCCAGCCGGATATGCTCTGCCTGCTTTTTCTTTGCGCGGCTTCGCTGGCCTACCTCTCGGGGCGCCTGGCGTGGACCGCCGCCTGGTTCCTGCTAGCTCTGTTTTCCAAGGAAATGGCCCTGGCCTTCCCGGTCCTGCTGCTTATCTACGAGTATTCCAGGGGCGGGCTGCGCCGCGCCTGGCGCCTGCCGGCGCTCCTGGCGGCCGCGGCACTGCTCTTCGCGGTTTGGCGCCTGGCCTGGTTCAGGGCGGGGCCTGTCTTTCTGGATAATGCCCAAGCTGACGCGGCCTTCGGTTTTTCCGCGCAAGGTTCCTTTACCGCCCTCCTGCAGTTCCCCGCCTTGGCTGGCTACTATTTAAAACTGCTGGTCTGGCCGGCCGCCTTGAGCGTGGAGATAGACCGCCTGCTTCCCGAAACCGGCTTCTTTTCTCTCTTCAACGCGCTCCTGGCCTGGCTGGCGCTGCTGGCTTTGGCGGCCTGGGGCATAATGTCCCGGCTGGTCCGGCCCTGGGCCCTTTTCGCCTTCGCTTTTTTCGCCGCCCTGCTGCCTGTTTCCGGCCTGGTACCCCTTACCAGCCGCGTCCAGGAACACTTCGTCTACGTTCCCTCGGCCCTTTTCTGCGCCCTGGCGGGGATCCTGTTCGCCCGCGGTTCGGCGGCGGGCGGCAAAGCCCGCGCCGCTGCCCTGGCGGCCGTTATGGTGGCCCTCGGAGCTTCGGCCGTCCGCGTGTACGCGCGCAACGCCGATTGGCGGTCGCCGGCGGCGCTGGCGGAGGCGGACCTGAAGGCTTTCCCCGGTTCCCTGGTGGCCATGGTGAACCTGGCGGTTCAGAAGAAGGCTTCGGGCGACCGGGCCGGGGCGCTGGCCCTGTGCCAGGCCGCCCTGGAGGGCGGTTTTGCCGGGGGGGAAGTTCATTTCCTGCTGGCCGACCTGTACCTTGTGGACGGGCTGCGGGAAAAGGCCGCCGCGGCCGCGCGGGCAGGCCTTGAAAAAGAGCCGGGCAGCCCCGATTCCTGGGTTAACGCGGCCCGCGTCCTGGCCCGCGCCGGCCTGCTTGACGAGGCGGAGACGGCCGCCAGGGAGGCTACGGCGCGGTTCGGTTATTTCCCGCCAGCCTTCTCCACTTTGGGCGAGATCCTGCGCCTGCGGGGGAGACCCGGTGAGGCGGCCGGAATGTTCTCCGAGGCCGCCAGGCTCGGCGGCCGGACCCGGGCGCGGTAATATTTAATACAATAGCAACGGATAAAAATGAAGAACCGTTACGTCCTGATAGCCGCGTTGTCCGTCCTGGTCTACCTGCCCTCCGTTTTCGGGGGGTTCATGTGGGACGACGAGGATATCATTACCGGCGACAGCGTGGTGCACAGCCTGGCCAACGCCGGGAAGGTCTTTTCGACCGGGTACTGGAAGCGGGATTTCCCCGGCGCCGAAAGCCGTTACCGGCCCATGCGTTCGCTCCTGCTGATGGCGGAATGGAAGGTTTTTGGCCGCGGGCCGGCGGGTTATCACGCCGTGAACGTGCTGCTTAACGCCGCCGCGGCCTGCCTGGCCCTGTGGCTGGCCTGGCTGCTGTTCCGGGACCCGGACAAGGCTTTCGCCGCCGCGTTGGTCTTCGCCCTGCACCCGGTGCACGTGGAATCCGTGGCCTGGCTTAAGAACGTCACCGACATCCTGATGTTCATCTTTGCGGCGCTGTCAGCGGGCCTGGCTATTAAGTCCTTTGAAAATGAAGGGAGACGGCCGGTTTTGGGGGCGGCCTCGGCGGTATTTTTCCTGCTGGCGCTGTTCTCAAAAGAGAGCGCCGTCATGCTGCCGGCGCTGCTGGCTGCCTGGCTCTGGCTTGCCCGCGGGGAGCGGCCGCGGGAGGCCCTGGGCAAAACCCTGCCGCTGTGGGTAATGAGCGCCGTTTTCCTGCTGTTCGCCGTCTACGCCCTGCGCAGGACCCCTGGCATGGCCGCTTTCCACTTTAAAGAGGCGCTGCTAGGCTTCGCCCAGTATTCACGGTTGGTCTTCCTGCCGCTGGGGCTTAATGCCGACCGGGGAGTAGTGACCCTCCTGGACGCGGCCGGGCCGCTGCTTCTTGCCGGCCTGGTCTTCTACGGGGTCCGCGCCGGCAACAGGGTCTTGCTTTATTCGGCTGCCTGGATAGTGCTGTGCCTGGTGCCTTTCCTGGACACGCGGTTCACCACGGGCCGGCCCATAGCCGAACAGCGGCTCTACATGGCCGTGCTGGGCCTGGGCCTGGCCTGCGGCGCGGCCTACAGGCCGGTAAAAGCCTGGCGTTACTCCCTCCTGGCGCTGTGCCTGCTCTTCGGCGGCGCGGCCGCGGCCCGTAATTTCGACTGGATAGATCCCGTGCGGCTGTGGGAAAAGACGGTGGCGGCCTCGCCCGCCTCGCCCCGCGCCCGCAACAACCTGGGAGTTTCTTACGAGCGCGCCGGCCGCTTCAACGACGCCGCCAGGGAATATGAATTCTCCATGGCCATGGCCCCTGGCGAGCTCTCCCCGCGCCTCAACATCGCCGACCTGCTCTACAGGCTGGGCAACAGGCAGAAGGCCGAACAGGTCTATTCCGAGGCGCTCTCGCGGTTCCCCTTGGCCGCCAGGGCCAGGCTGGGCCTGCTCAGGCTCAAGCTCGAGGCCGGCAAGTCGCAGGAAGCCCTGATCCTCGGGCAGGAACTGCTGAAAGAGCGTCCGGACCACCCTGAGGCCTTGAACGCCGTGGGTGTGGTCTACATGGCCCTGCGGCGCGACGAGGAAGCCCGCTCCGCTTTTTCCCGGGCGGCGGCGCTGTCGCCGGAATATGCCGACGCTTTCTATAACCTCGCCTCCCTGCACAGGAACCGAGGCGAATTCGGCCCTGCCGCTGAGGCTTACGAGGCCCTGCTGCGGATAGCTCCGGCTCACGCCGACGCCCTCAATAACCTGGCCATACTCAGCGACATGGCCGGGAACGAGGCCAGGGCGGTGGAATTTTTCAAGCGGGCGCAGGCGGCCGCCCCGGGCTTTTACCAGGCCTCGTACAATCTGGGCGGGATCTATTACAGGAAAAAGATGTATCTCGAGGCGCTTTCGGAGTACTCGCGCGTGCTGGCCTCGGCGCCGGGGCATGAAGGCGCTGAAAGAAAGGCGGCCGAGATCAGGAAACTGCTGAATGAAGATCGCCGAAAATAAAACCCTCTGCGCGGTGATAGTTTTCTTCGCCGCCTTCCTCGGCTACGCCAATTCCGTCACCTCCACCTTTCACTGGGAGGACGAATATCTGGTGAGGGACAACGTGCATATCAGGCGGTTGTCCAATATCCCGGATTTTTTCCGGCCCGGCTACGTGAACGTGTACGAAGCCGGCGCCGGCAGCCGCTACCGGCCGCTGCGTACGGTAACCCTTGCCCTGGATTACGCCTTGTGGAAGGAGGACCCACGCGGCTACCACCTTACCAACGTGCTCCTGAACGCCGCCGCGGCCGCGGCTTTCTGGTTTTTCTGCCTCTCCCTGACCGGCAGCGGGACCTTTTCGCTGCTGGCGGGCCTGCTTTTCGCCCTGCATCCGGCTCACGCGGAGTCCGTGGCCTGGGTCAAGAACCGCTCCGACATACTTTGCGCCCTTTTCTGTTTCGCTTCGGCCGGACTTTTCGTCCTGTACCGGCGGAATTCCAGGGTCCTTTTTCTGTGGCTTTCGGCCGCGGCCGCGGTGCCGGCTTTTATGGCCAAGGAAATGGCCCTGACCCTGCCGTTCATGCTGGCCCTGGCGCTCGTTTACGGCAATCTGGAGTCGGGGCGGGACTGGGAGGACGGCTGGCCGGGCCTGCTGCCCGCTTTTAGCCTGCTGGCGGCCTATTTCATTTTCAGGCAACTGGTGATGGCGGGGGGGGCTTTCGGCGGCTCGGCCTCCGGGCCCAGCCTTCCGCTCATGGCCGCGGCCGCCGGGGAATATCTTAAAACTCTGCTTTGGCCGGTCTTTCTTTCCATCGACCGCCCGCTGCCGGCGGCCGGTGCCGCCTGGCCGCAGTACGCTTTTGCCGCTGTTTTCCTGGCCGGCGCGCCGGCCCTCTGGTTCTCCGGGCGGCGGCGCGGCGCCCTGTGGCTGCTGTTGTTCTGGGTCCTGTACGTGCCCGTTTCCAACCTGGTCCCCATAGAAGGGAGGCCTTTCGCCGAGCAGCGCCTGTACCTGCCCTCGGCCGCTTTCTGCGCTTTCATAGCCTGGGGGCTGACAGAGCTGCCTCCCGCGGGCCGCCTGGCCCGGCTGGCGCCGGCCCTGGCCCTGCTGCTGGCCGGCCTTTGGGGCGTCCGCGGTTTTTACCGGAACCTGGACTGGCACAGCGAGTCCGGGCTGTGGCAGGAGACCGTTAGGGTTTCCCCTTCCGCCAGGGCCTACAATAACCTGGGCGTGACCCTGCTGCGGGAAAAACGCTACCAGGAGGCCATCGCCAGCGCGCAGGAATCCCTCAGGCTCGATCCCGCCTACGTAGACGCCTACAATACGCTGGGCGCCGGCTACTATGACCTCGGCCTTTATGACCGGAGCCTGGCCGCTTTCGAAAAAGCCGTCTATTTCTCCGACGGCCGCGCCTACAAGTCGCTCATGAACCTGGCGACGATCTATAGCCTCAAGGGCAGGGAGAAGGATGCGGTGGGGTTGTATGCCGCGGTGATCAGGACCGCTCCCTGGATGGACGCGGCCTACTACAATATGGGCATGGCGCTGAACCGGCTGGGGCGCAAGGAGGAGGCGTTGCGCGCCTTCGGAGAGGCGGTGGCCCTGAATCCGTACAATGCCAGGGCCTACCAGATGCTGGGAGGGCTTTTCGCGGAAAGAAAAGACTATAAGTCCGCCGAGCTGGCCTACCGGGACCTGTTGAAGGTGGAGCCCGCTAACCCTTTCGCGGCCAAGTTCCTGCTGCTTAATACAGGGCAGAGTATTGACAAGTCAACGGGTAGGCCTTGACAAGGCGGGATTATCTGCTATAATATGATTGCAGCGCGGTGTTGGTTGCGGTGCCCCGCCCTTTTGGCTTGGCAGCAGCGGTGTGCGGTCGTGCGGTTGCGGTCTCGGTCGCAGACAGACGCGGTACGTGCGGTGCGGTGCAGTAGCGTGCGGTGAGTGTCCCAAAAGGGCGGGGCGTTTATTTGAAGTATCCGACAATAGCAAAGCCGGCCAAAGCCGGCGGCGCAAAGCCGAGGGCCCGTAGGGGTTGCCTGGCTGCCGAAGATGACTATGAAAGAGCGGTTGTATACCCTCTGTTATATGTTTTTAGGAGCCGGTGCGGCTTTTGCCGTAGCGGCTATTTTATTGTCCGGACAGGAAACGCGGAATTTCGCGTTCTGTAACATTTGCGTAACAATAATTATTTATTATAATGGAATGGCACTGAACGACCCGACAAAGGACCGCAACATCCTTGGCCGGGCCGTTCCTTGTCGTTTATAAAAATGGCGCCTAAAGGACAGAACATAATCATCGCGCGCGCGACCCGGCTGCTCCGGGCCGCGGCGCTGCCGCTGCTGGCCCTGGCCGGCGTCCTGCTCCCCGTCTCCGAACTGCGCGCCGCGGACTACGAGTGGGGCGTGAACTACGCCATGTACGAACTGCACGGCCGCCACTGGGGTTCCACCGCCGCCCGCACCACCATAGCCTTCCGGTTCACCGCGCAGTACGACGGCGTCATAGACCAGATCTCCATGGCCATAGGCCGCTCGCCTACCGCCAACCAGGCCATGACCATGGGCATAGCCACGGCGCTTGGCGCCACTGCCAGCGCCCAGACCTACCTGGCTTACGCCAACGTGAACCAGGGCGGCGCTAACTCCGGGTGGGCTTACTGGCAGGTGCAGGCTACCAGCGCTACCCCGGTGGAAGCCGGGCTGGACTACTACATCCTCATGCGCCCCTCGGCCATGACCAGCAACTTCACCAACAGGGCCGGCACGATTTTCGGCTACTCCAACGCGAGCACCGTGGATGGCGGCGGGAACCTCGTTTATCCGTCGGGCGTGGTGGACAATAACCTGCAGGTCTATTACTCCCGCAGCAACATCGAGCCTTACACCCTGATCTCCAACGCCATGCCTTCCTTTGTGCTGCGCTATGATTCCGGCGCTTATTACCAGGGCCAGCCATACGCCGCGTTCACCGCTAGCAGCAATGAAGGCCTGCTGGTCAGCGAAGGCGGGATAGTAACCACCACCCCTAATTCCCTGGAGAATATTTTGGACCAAGGTAATATCTACGGGACCAGGGGCGTGGGCTACTACTTCACCGCCGACGCCAATACCCGTAATGTGGTCAGCGCCAAGATCTTCCTGCAGAAAGTGGGAACCCCCGCGGACCGCCTGAACCTGCGCGTGGTCAAGGCCGCTTCTCCCTATACCGTGGTGGTGGACACCACTGTTTACGCGGCGGCCGGGGATATCAGTACCACCTGGGGCTGGCAGCCTTCCGCCGGCAAGCCCTTCCCCGGGGGCAGCTTTACCGCGGGCGAGAGCTATTACGTGTATTTCTTCTCCACCGGCAGCGCCAACGGCAATCATTACCGCCTTTCCCTGATGGACACCAAGGACTACGGCAACGCCACCGTGGCCGGAGCCAACAATCTTACCGTCAACGGCACCGCCGACTATTATGTTTATGCCGCCGACGTCCGGAACCTGGGCGGCTTCTCCAGGCCGTACGCCAACACTTACGGCGACATCCCGATCTGGCTGGCCTGCGATAACGACAGGCCCGAGGTGTACGTTACCCAGCCGGTGAATAACACCTCCCGCAAGAGCATGGCCGCCGTGGAGGGTACCGCGGTCGACAACTATTTCCTCCGCGCCGGCGGCGTGGAGCTCACCATCCGCAACATTACCAGCGGTAAGGTGTGGACCGGCTCGGCCTGGACCGACTGGGGCGGCAGCCCTATCTGGGTAACGGCGGGCCCCGCGTCCGATTCGAAGGGCGCGCAGATAAGCTGGACCTACGCCATGACCTGGGCGCACAACAACCGCTACGAGATCTATGCCCGCGCCAAGGACAGCGTGGGTAACTACACCCTTGGCTGGTCCACCACCACGTTCTACTACGACGAGTACCAGCCGGCCCCGGCCGAGGTCCCGGATTCCACCATGACCTTCCCCACGGAAGGGATGTTCGTGAGCGGGCTGGAGACCATCAGCGGTACGGCGCTGGACAACTCCCCTAACGGCAAGATCTCCCTGGTGAAGTGGATGCTGTGGCGCACGGGTTTTTACTGGGACGGTTCCCTGTGGCAGGCCGGCGCCCCGCCGCAGGACGTGGACAACCTCTGGCTGAACTCCGACGACGGCAACGGCTCCTACCTGGTGGATTGGCACGAGTATTTTATCAACGGCCAGATCCCGGCCCCGGCTCAGATGACCACCGGCTCCACCTATTACATCTCCGCCAGGGCGCAGGACAGCGTGGTGAACAGCCTGAACGCAGCCGACCCCAATAAGGAAATAACCCGCTCCACCTTCACTTTCTACTGGGACGCGGTGCGGCCCACCTCGGGTATTACCTACCCCATAGATGGCGGCGTGGCCGGCACCCTGCCCGTCTTCTACGGTACCTATTACGACCAGCACTCCGGTATTGGTCCGACAATTGGCGGCGCGGTGAAGGTCTATCTCTTTGACAAGGTTAACAAACTCTGGTATTACAACGGCGACTGGCGCAACACCGCGCCCGCCCTGGCCGAGATGCCCGATGCGGATATCTGGACTTCGTCCTGGACCTATACGGCCCCGCCGCTGGCCGGCGGCAACCAGTACCTGCTGGTGGTCACCGCCATGGACAGCGCCAAGAACAGCTCGCTGGTGGGCAACTACCAGAACACCTGGACGATCGGCACTTCCTCCAACAGTTTCGTCTGCGATAACCAGAACCCCTCTACCTACATAGGTACGCCGGACACGGCTTTCCGCAACCAGCTGGTCTCCATCACTGGTACCGCGCAGGACCTGCCGCAGGCTTCCCAGATAAAGCAGGTGGAAATAGAGATAGTTTACCCGGCCGACACCCCTGCCTTTGCCTGGACAGGTTCCGCCTGGGTGGCCTCCATAGGCGACTTCAGCACCTATACCTATGTGAGCGGCGGCTATCCGTCCTGGAGCTATACGCCCCCGGGCATAAACTGGACCGAGAGCCGCGAGTACCGCATAAGGGCGCGCGCGCGGGACAATATAGGAAACCTGGATCCTTCTTTCACTCTGGGTGTGAACGAAAGGCAGTTCCGTTACGACGTCAACTTTCCTACTTCGGCCGTCAGTAAGCTGGTGGAGAACGGGGTGGAGCGGGCCACCCAGACGGTCAATAACCTGCACGACCTGACCAATATAAAGGGCGGCGTGCAGGATTATCCTAACCCGCCCGACGGCAGCGTGGGCGGCGTTTATGTTTACATAGAGAAGATAGACAATATACCTTCAGGCACGCCCTACTGTTGGGACGGCTCGGGCGGCATCTGGCGCAACGACATCTGCCCCGTGCGCAACTCCGCCAGCATCGGCGCGGGCTGGGAATACTCGGTGGCCGGCGTTCCCTGGTCCGCCGGCGGCGGCCTGTGGTCCAACGGCGGCGTGTTCCGCATCCGTACCGAGGCCCGCGATACGGCCGCCCCTGGTAACGCCCCGCCCCCGGCCGGCAACCGTGAGCAGGGCGGCGTTTACGCCAACCTGCCCTATGTGGATTTTACATACGACCCGCGCCGCCCGTCGTCAAAGTTGACCAACATCCCGGCCAACGGTTACGCCAACACCCTGCCGGTGATACAGGGCACGGCGAGCGACTATGACGACAGCGTCAACTATGTTCCCCGGATAAGCTCAGTTAAGCTGCATATCCGCGACATGAGTTCCAATAAGGTGTTCAATAAGAACACCCTGGACTGGGACGAAGACCTGCTGGATGACATGTTCGACGCGGATCACCAGGTGGACGCGACTTTTGTGGGGTATTCCTCCGGTACCTGGAGTTACAATATCACCGACGCCAAGTGGCAGCACGGCAACAACTACCGGATAATCCCCAAGACCTACGACCAGGCCAATAATTACGAGATAGGCCTGGATACCCGCACTTTCACGTACGACGTTTATCAGCCCATGCCCGACGAGGCCCCTAACAGCCTCATAGGTTTCCCCGCGGACGACGCTCACTTTAACACCCGCGCCACCCTGGCCCAGGTCACGGGTACCGCCAAAGACAACCCGCCCATAGGCAAGGTCAGCGGGCTCAAGATCATATTGAAGAAGATAGTGGGGGGGACCACTTCCTACTTCACCGGCGCCACCTGGGCGGCGGGCGACGTGCCGGCCAACGCCTCTTCCTGGCCGAACGGCACGCCGGTGGACGGCAACTACGACTCCTCCGCGGAGCCGTATACTTACAACATGCCGCCTATCGGCGACGACGACATGTGGACGCCGAACATCGTCTACTACCTCTACACCGAATGCCGCGACTGGGCCAGCAACTACGAGCACGTGCGCGCCACTCACACTTTCGTGTATGAAGTGCAGAGCCCCACTATCACCGTCACCTATCCCGTAACCAACGGCTATGTTTCCGCCGGCGGCAAGGTGGAGGGCACGGCCGCCGACCTCTGGCCCGGCCGGGTAAGCAACGTCTATGTGCGCATAAAGCGCAACTCCGACAGCTGGTACTGGGACAGTTCCATTTCCAACTGGACTAATACCGGCGCCCCGGAGGTCTGGAACGACGTGAACCTTTACGGCGCCCTGAGCCCCAACGGCACCTGGTGGCAGTTGAATTCCGCCAACTGGGAATCCAGCTATATCTACACCGTGGACGTGAAAGGCCGCGACAAGGCCGGCAACTGGGTGCTCTCGTATTCCACGGCCACCAACGTGGCCGCCGACTTCACGCTGCCCTCTTCCAGCGTGACCTATCCCAATAACGGCGACGACCTCACCACCGACCTCACCGTTGTTTCCGGTTCGGCGTCGGACCTGGCGCCGGGCCAGGTGGACAAGGTGCTGGTCTCCTACTACAAGGTCACCGTGCCGCCCGGCTACTGGGACAGGGCGGCCGGCAACTGGAATTCCGCCACCGAACTTTTTTACGAGGCCACCACGGTGGACACCGTCAATAAGAAGTGGCAGGCTACCGGCGCCTCCACGCCCACGTGGATAACCACGGACCTCGGCGTGGATTACCAGATCTTCGCCAAGGCCCTGGACAAAGCCGGCAACCAGGTGGTAAAGCCAGGTTCGCCATTCTATGATTCTGCTCTGGTGCAGTTCCGCCTGCGCACCCCTTTGCCGCTGAGCGAGGTGCTTACCCCCGACGTGACCATCCCGCACTGGAAACCCAACCCCAGCCAGTCCATAATAGGTACGGCGGTGTTCGCGAGTACCGTGCAGCTGCGCATCACCGACTACGGCGGCGACCTCACGGAAGGCAACGCGGACGACCTCGTTTACGACGGCGTGACCTGGCAGCTCGCATCGTCGGACCCCAACCTGTATACGGGCGTGCAGAGCTTCGACGGCACCAACTGGCAGTTCACCCTGCCGGTTTCCGCCTGGAACGGCAACCGTAAATACCGCGTGCGGTCCAAGGCCTGGCTGGGCATAGTGCCGGAAACCCCCACCGGCGGCCGCGAGTTCGTGATAGACTCCACCGCCCCGGCGGTGGCGATCAATACCCCGTCACAGGCGTATATGAGGGAGTTGGGCACCCTTGAAGGCGTCGCCTCCGACCTGACTCCCGGCGCGCTCAATAACACCTATTTCAGGGTCAAGCGCCAGGCTGCCGCCGAATACTGGAACTGGCAGGCTTCCACCTTTACCGCCCTGTCCGGCGGCTACACCGACCTGGCAGCCTATTTCGACGGCGGTCTGTATAAATACACCACGGACTACTTCACCAACTCCGGAGCGTGGGAGGATAACAAGTCCTACACCGTCCAGTTCTTCTCCGCTGACAAGGCCGGCAACCTTGGCACGGCCTCGGAGCAGACCTTCACCCTGGACCGCTCCTCGCCTGTGGCCAGGGTGCTGGTGCCTTTCGACGCCAACGGCAGCGGCATCCGCTCGCTGGTTTCCGTTTCCGGTACCGCCTACGACGGCCACCGCAACTCCGGGGTGCAGATAGCCATCCGCAAGTTCGCTCCCACGCAGACCTGGTTCGACGGCGCCGCGTTCTCCCAGACCGCCGAACCGCCGCAATGGATAGACGTGACCGACGGGGTGAACGGCTACCTGTCGCCCGACGCCACCAGTTGGGCCTACGCGCCCGCCGGCCTGGACACGGCCATGGCCGAGGACTACCGCTACCTGATACTGGTGCGCGCCGTGGACGTGGCGCTCAACACGCAGCAGTCCTATACCGTGGGCCAGTCATCCATGGTCATAAAGATAGACAAGTCCGCGCCGGCCGCGCTCATGGCCGTGCCGCTGGACGATTCCGACGGGGTCAGCGGCCGCTACCAGCCTGGCGTGATAGGCAAGATAGCCAACTCCACGCAGCTCAAGGGTACGGCCTACGACTCGCCGGCGGTGGTGCATTCCACCGTGGCCACGGTCAGCATCCGCCTGGGCTATCTGTCCGGCGTCACCACCTATTATTGGGACGGCGGCGCCTTCGTGGCGATCTCCTCGGAAACGGCCTGGAATAACACCTCCCTCTCCGGCTCCGGGCCCACCTGGAACTGGGACTACATGACGGACATCGCCTGGCCCGCCGGCGACAAGGAATACCTGCTGGAGATCAAGGCTATGGACGACTCCCGCCTCTCCAACGATTCCGGGACCGGTAACTGGAGCGCCTGGCCCTATTCTTCCCGCCGGTTCATCGTGGACGCCACCCCTCCCTCGGTGACCATAACCACGCCCACGGTGCTGGCCCTCAAGGCCTTCACCCGCGGCGACGGCAACGTGGACGCGCTGCTGGCCGGCCACAAGTGGACCGAGATGCGCATTTCCACCACCGGTGTGGACGGCAACCGGTACTGGGACAGGACCGCCGGCGAATGGAAGACCTCCGCCGAGACCTGGAACATAACCAATAAGCTGGGTTCCACTTCCTGGTACTGCCTGGCCGACGCCGGCATGCTCAAGGACGACGTTGTCTATACCCTGTCGGCCAGGGCCCTGGACTACGCCAACAATTATTCCACCGCTTACTCCACCTCCGTATTTACTTACGACATAACGCCGCCTGTGGTCGCCGTGGGTTTTCCGCTCAACGACGTGGCTTACTCGCAGATCAAGATCTCCACCCCGCTGGCTGGTACATCTTCCCAGCCGGGCCAGAACTCGGCTTACACCGGCGTGAGCACGGTGGCGGTGCAGGTGACCGACCTGGACGGCGGGCCAGCCTGTTTCACCGGTTCCGGCTGGGGCGGCTGTCCGCAGTGGCTGAAGACCGAAGGCGATCCCGCGACCTGGGGCTATGACCGCGCCGGCTTCTCCTTTGTCAACGACCACCGCTACCAGATAGAGGCCCGGGCCACGGACTTCGCCGGCAACGATTCCGCGGTTTCCAACCGCATCTTCCGCTACGACGTGGAGAAGCCCACCTCGGCGGTGACCTACCCGCTTCCCGGCCTTACCACCGGGTTCGCCTACATAGCCGGTACCGCCACCGACGAGCGCTACGGCGCGCGCCAGTGGGAAGCGAAGCTTTCCAGTTATACCGTTAAGGTCGCTGTAAAGAGTCTGACGACGGACGTCGGCTGGTGGGACGGCTCCGTGTTCACGGCCGGCAATCCCGTCTGGTACGAGGCCGTCAATTCCACCACGGTGGCGCCCAACCAGTTCCGCTACGATCTGCCCGGGGCCATGATCGCGAAGATGAATGAGTCTGCCAGCCAGGACCCGGCCCGCAGCTACCGCATAGTGACCTGGTCCTACGACCTGGCGCTTAACAGGGAATTCGGGCCCCAGGGCTCGGAACCGCTGGAGGCGGACATTCCGGCCGGGACCGGCAGAGTGGTCACTTTCGACAGCGAACGGCCGGTTACCGCCATTACCCTGCCCAATGTAGCCAACCATAACACCCTGGTCAACATCACCGGTACCGCTGACGACAATGTGGCCATAGATTCTGTGCGGTTCACGGTCTTCCTGCCGTCCCAGGGCCGCTACTACGACCCGTCGCTCAGCCCGCCCTGGTCCGACCCGGGCAAGACCGAGGACCAGGCGCCCTGGCTGCAGGCCCAGGCGACCCTGTACACCACTTCCGCGGCCTGGACCTACGCCATCCAGAATTCCACCTGGACCAGCGCTTTCACCTATCGCGTGCGGGCGCGCTCCCTGGACGTCTCCGGCAACTACGACAACGTCTATTCCACGGCCACGTTCCTCTTCGACAACGAGGCCCCGGTCTCCACCGTGACCGTGCCCGGCGCCTGGCAGCACCTCAACGCCCTGCCCATAGCGCTGGCCGGCACCAGCTACGACCCCGGCGCCTCGGGCGTTTCGCAGGTGCGCGTTTACCTGTCCCGCGCCGCCGACGGCTGGTACTGGAACGGCGGCTCCTGGAGCGTGAGCCCCACGGTGTTCCTCGCCGACCCGCCGCTGGCCAACTGGACTATGCCCATCTCCGACAACATGTTCAGCGGACCCGACAGCCAGGTATACCGGGTGGAGACCAACGCCTTCGACGCGGCCACCAACCAGGAAACTTACGCTATTAAGACCTCTTTTGTCTATGACGTCACCCGGCCTACCGCCGCTATCTTCTACCCGTACAACAACGGCTACATCAGCGCCACCGGTAAGATAACCGGCGGTTCCTATGATAAGCCTAACGGCATGGTGCAGGACGTCAACGTGCGCATCAAACAGCTGACCGGGCCCAACGCCGGCAAGTACTGGAGCATAATCGGGTCTTCCTGGGCCGTGGCCGCGGTCTCCAACAACGTGGTCTCCTACGGCTCCCTGAGCCCGTCGGCCACCTGGTGGCAGCTCAATACCGCGCCGTGGGCTACCGGCGAGACTTACGAGATGAACGCCTGGGCCTTCGACCGGGCGGGCAACTACCAGCTGGTCTACGCCACGGCCACCACCGTCAAGGCCGACTTCGTGAACCCGATTTCAACCATCACGTACCCGTCGCACGGCACCATTATCCAGGCGGAACTGAACAATATCTCCGGCAACGCGGAAGATTACGCGCCCGGCGTGCTGGACCGCGTGATGCTGTCCTACTTCAAGATGGATACGGCCCGCTACTGGAACTTCGCCACCCATGCCTGGGACTCCACCGAGGAGCTGTTCTACGACGCTACCATCGTGGGCAATAACTGGACCGCCACGGGGGTCTCCACGCCCACCTGGATAGCCCCGCTGTCGGGCATCAGCTACAAGGTCTTCGCCAAGGCCGTGGACCAGGCCGGCAACGAGGTCCCCAAGCCCGGCCTGACCGGCCCGCTGTCGCCCTACATAGAGTTCACCCTGAAGCCGCCGCCCCCGGTGTCCTCCATTACCACGCCGGACCCCAGCGTGCCGCATTATAAGCCGGCTCCCGCGCCTACCGTTATAGGTACCGCGGTTTACGCCACTACGGTGGCCGTGCGCGTTGTGGACTACGGCCCGGACCTCACCGAGGGCTCCGGCAACGACGACCTGGCGTGGAACGGCGTGGCCTGGCTCTCCACCACCGCCTTCACCGGCTTCGCCGGCGTGGATAACTACGTCAACCCGAACTGGCAGTGGACCATCCCCACCGACAGGTGGAACGTGAACCGCCGCTACCGCGTGGTCTCCCGCGCGCGGCACGAAGTGAACGGCACCATCGAATCCCCCGGAGTTGGCGTGGAGTTCATTGTGGACTCCACCGCGCCTTCGGCCGGCGTGACCATGCCGGATAAATCGTTCATGCATTCGCTCACTTCCCTGGCCGGCACGCTGTCCGACGTGGCTCCCGGCGACGTGGTCAGCGCCTATTTCCGCGTGAAGCGGCAGGAGGCCTCGCAGTACTGGAACTGGCAGGCCTCCACCTTTACGGCGGCGGGCGCTTATACCAATCTCGACGGCTCCATAGTCTGGAACGACACCCTGAAGACCGGGACCGTCGGCTACACCACCTCCTATTTCACGGCCGGCCTCGCTTTCGAGAAGGACCGTTCCTACGTGGTGGAGCTCTACGCCACCGACAAGGCCGGCAACCTCGGTTCGGCCACGGCCTTCACGTTCACCATAGACATTTCTTCTCCCGTGGCCCGCGTGACGGCGCCCTACGACGCCAACAAGAAGGGCATACGGCAGATAAACGCCGTCAGCGGTACGGCGTTGGACAACTTCACCAATTCGGACGTCTACCTGGCCATGCAGCAGCAGGGCAGTCCCCCGCTGTGGTTTAACGGCACCGACTTCCTGGAGCCCGGCGCCAGCCCCGTCTGGATCTCCATGAAGACCAACGGCACGCTGTCGCCCAACGCCACGAGCTGGGCCTATGCGCCGGCCAACCTGGACCTGCGTTTCGTGGCCGGCACTAACGGCATGAAATACCTGCTGCTTACCAAGGCGCTGGACGTGGCCGGAAACATGCAGGACATTTTCCAGACGGACATTTCCTCCGTGGTCATCAACATAGACAAGCTCGCTCCTTCCTCGGTCTTCACCTTCCCGCTGGACGACCACGACGGGTTCAGCGGCCGCTACAAGTCGGCTAACGTCGGCAAGGCCGCCACCAGTACCCGTCTCTACGGCGTCGCTTCTGACAGCGCCTACACCCAGAATAACGCCGGGGTCATAGACGGGACTATCCGCCTCAGTTATCTGTCCGGGGCCACCACCTTCTATTGGCAGCCGTCCGCCTTTACCAGCGCTATTTCTTCGGAAGCGGCCTGGCAGCCAGTTTCAGTTTCTTATGTGGGCCCGGACTGGAGCTGGGTGTACCTCAACGATATAACCTGGGCCGGGGACCGCGAGTACAAGATAGAGGTCAAGGCCATGGACGATGCCCGCCTCGCCGACGATTCCGGAGCCGGCAATTGGGAAGATCCTCAGACCCATGGTGTGAACGTCAACCATATCATCGTGGACGACACCCCTCCTACCGTCACCATAACCACCCCTACCACTACCGCCGTGCGCAGCCTGCCCGGTTTCGGCGGCAACGCCAACGCGGACGTGGCCGGCCTCGACCGGGTGGAGGTCATGATCTCCACCGGTACCGGCGGCTCCACCCGTTATTGGAACGGCACCGGCTGGCAGACCACTGCCTGGCCCGCGGTAAACTCCACTAAACTGGGGCCGACTTCCTGGTACTATACCCTCTCCCCGGCCGCTCTTAAGGACGACGTGGTCTATACCCTGGTGGCCAGGGCGGTGGACTACGCCGGCAACGTTTCCAGCGTATACTCCACTTATACTGTCACATATGACATAATGGGGCCGCTGGTCTCGTTGGGTTTCCCGCTCAACGGCGCCACCTATTCCCAGATCCTCCTTTCCACCCCGATGGCCGGTACCGCCACCAATAACCAGACCGCGGCCTATAGCGGCCCCAGCACGGTTTCCGTGGCCGTCAGCGACCTGGTGAACGGGACCTGCTTCGACGGCGTGACCTTCATAGGCTGCACCGAGAGCGTCTGGCTGGCCGCCCAGGGCACGGTGGCCAACTGGACTTATACCGACAGGGACATTTCCTTCGTCAGTGACCATAGTTACAAGTTCGAAGCGCGCTCGGCCGACGACGCCGGCAACTATTCGGGCATAGCCTCGGTCACCACCAAGTTCGACCTGGATATCCCTACCGCCACGGTCACCAGCCCCATGACGGAATACGTCAGGACCCTGCCGCTCATCCTCGGCACCGCCCAGGACGAGCGCAACGGCGTGCGCACCTACGAGGCCGGCCTGGGCACCTACACCGTCAAGATGGCCATCCGCCTGGTGGGCGGCAACTGGTGGAACGGCGCCGACGCCTTCAACAACGCCAACCCCGTGTGGTACGAGACCGCCGTCGACACCGCCGCCTACGGCGCCGGCCAGCCGGTGGTGGACTGGCAGTACACCGTGCCCGCCAATATCCAGAGCGTCATGGCCGGCCTGAGCGGCTCCGCCCCTTACCTGCGCAGCTACCTGCTGGTGCCGTGGGCCTATGACCTCGCCCAGAACCGCGAATTCGGCCCCGGCGGTTCCGACCCCGCCAACACCGACGTGCCGCTTGCCGTGGGCCGCGTCATAAAGTTCGACAACCTGTCGCCTGTTTCGGTCACTACCGCGCCGGCCAACGTCACTTACCAGAACTCTGTCCTTTCGCTCTACGGCGTAGCCACCGATACCGGCGTGGTCTCCGGTCTGCAGGTGCTCATCAAGGCGCGCGGCACTTTCAACGCCATGCTGAAGTATCCGCCTTACGCCAACACGGTGGACGACTGGACCGACTCCGGAGATAAGTACCTGTACTGGAGCACCGCCACTTACGCCAACGGCGCCTGGCGGTTGACGCTGCCCTCTCTGGACCCGGTCAACAACAACAAGATCTCCGTCTGGACACGCGCGCAGGACCTGGCCGGCAACTGGGAGGCCTCTCCTTCGCAGGCGCAGGTGGACGCCAATCTGAAAGCGGACGGCTCGGCCGCCTACTATTTCACATACGACAGCCTGCTCCCGCTGACCGGCATTACCGCGCCGGACAGGTACGCCCTCAGCGTCGCCACCGGGCTCATTACCGGTACGGCGTTCGACGCCGGCACCGAGCCTTCGCAGGTCAACGAGGTGCGCCTGCGCATCCGCCGTTCCGGCACGGTGAATAACTACTGGAGCTTTATCAACAACAACTGGACCACGGCGGCCCCCACCGACACCTTCGGCGTGAGCGGCACCAATAACTGGACCAAGGTCATAGACAAGGCCTCCCAGGAGGACGGCTACGAGTACTACATTTACCACTACGCCAAGGATAACGCTCTCAATAACAACTCCGGCGCCTACTTCTCCACTTTCACGTTCACGGTGGACCTTACCACGCCCACGTCCAAGATCACCTTCCCCGCCAACAACAGCTTCATCGGCTCCGTGCCGGCCATTACCGGCACCGCCGACGACTCGGTGGAGAACATCCACGGCTGGGCGTACCCGCAGAGTTACGAGGCCGGCATCAGCACCGATACCGGCGTGGACCTGGCCATACAGCGCCTCACCGACAATAAGTGGTGGGACGGTACCGGATTCAACGGCGCCGCGCGCTCCTGGCACCTGACGCTCTTCACCGGCGCTTCCTCGGGTACCTGGGTGTATAACCTGCCGGGCGGCGCCATAGCCGACGGCACCACCTACTACGCCATGACGCGGGCGCGCGACCTGGTCTATAACATCCAGACCATCTATACCACCAACTACTTCACCGGCGACACCACCAACCCCGATTCGCGTGTGACCTCGCCCACCGGCTCGCAGTCCTATATTTCCGGCGTCGCCGGCACCGCGCAGGATACCCTGCCCGGCGAGTTGCGCAACACCATGATGGTGAAGATTGCCCTGCGCAAGATCACGGCGCCCCAGGCCTGCTACAATAACGATCTCAACGCCTGGGAGAACTGCCCCGCGCTGGCCTACCCGAACGACCGCATCTGGTTCACCACCGGCACGGTCAACGACCCCCGCGGCCAGCCCGGTACCTGGACCTGGGATACCTCGGCCATCAGTTGGGCCAACGGTCATTCCTACGATATCCAATCGCTGGCCATAGACAAGGCCGGCAACGTGCGGCCCTATCCGGGCCAGAATTCCCCGGACCTGACCTTCAGCTTCGTGTCTCCGGCGGCGGATACTTTCATCAACACTCCCTCCAACGAGTGGGGGAATTATAAGGCCACGGACCTGCTGGCCATCATAGGCAACGGCACCAACCTGCGCCCCGTCAACAGCGTGCAGGTGCGCGTTAAAAAACTTAAAGAGCCCGTGCGCTGGTGGGAAGAGGCCACGCAGTCCTGGCTCGCCATAGATACCTATACCTACGTGACGGCCACCGCCGGCGCCTGGTCCATGAACGTCACCGGCGGCGTGGCCTTTACGGTGGACAACTCCACTTATATTTTCACGACCACCGGCTTCAACTCGGCCAACGAAGCGGAGGTGCCGCCCACCAACCGCACCGTTATCGTGGACAACACTACCCCGCTGGGGGCCGTGCTCTCGCCCAACAAACCGTACGTCAACGCCATGCCGGTGCTCAGCGGTACCGCCCTGGACCCGGGCCGTCTGGAACTGCCCGCCGCCTACCAGGAAGGCATGAACCGCGTGCTGGTCATGGTAAAGGATAATACTACCGGTGCTTACTGGAACGGCCTCACGTTCGATGTCTTCATGTCCTCGAGCAATATCCTGGCTGCCGGTACCCTGAACTGGAGCAGCGCCACGGCCGTGACCCCGGCCATGAAGGACGGACGCAGTTACTCCGTTTACGGCAAGCCCGAAGACAAGGCCGGCAACCGTGACGACAACGAACTGACCGCCCCGGCCTACACGGTCATCTACGATACCACCACGCCGAGTTCCTGGATCACCACCCCCGGCGCTTACGCCATCCTGCGCTCGCTGCCCTCCGTTACCGGCACCGCCGCCGACCCCAGCGGCGTCTATTCGCCTAACCTGAAGTCCGACCTGGACAAGGTGGAGCTGCAGATCTACGACGAGACCAGCGTGAAATGGTGGCACGCCGGCTCCAGCGCCTTCTCGGTGCTCAGTTCCAGCTTCAACGCCGTTAACGGCACCGCCAACTGGGATTACACCAATGCCGCTCTGGCCGCGGCCCTGCAGTCCGGTCGGTACTACATCCTGCAGGCCCGGGCCGTGGACCGCGCCACAAATAACCAGAACGGGTTCGTCGCCAACGTGTCTTCGCTCACTTTTGTCTGGGACATAACTCCGCCGCAGACTTTCCTGGGCCAGCCCGTGGACGGCGGCAGCTACCGGCCTTCCGACCTGACCGGCGTCAACCCCATCCGCGGTACCGCCACGGACGCGGTGCTGCCTTACTCCACCGACCACCTGAGCAAGGTGCAGATGAACCTGTCCTACCTCAGCGATAACGTTACCTACTACTGGAACGGCGTCTCCGCCTTCTCCAACGCCATCTCCTCGGACGCCGCGTGGACGGACGTGGCCGGTACCGATACCTGGCGGTACCCTTTCGACGGGGCCAACTGGGTTTCGGACAAGGACTATACGCTGTGGATGCGCGCCTTCGACACCGCCACCCCGCTGGGGCCCAACGGCGGCAACGAACAGAACCCGTGGACCATCGCCCATTTTGTGGTGGACAATACTCCGCCGGTCTCCCGGATCTCCACGCCCGCCGCGGGCAGCTTCATCCAGGGCAGCCTCGCCGAGATCTCCGGCACCAGCTACGGCGGCCGCTCGGGCCAGGTGGCCTTCCCTAACGGCCTGCGCCTGCGCATCTCCAACGTGATAGCCGGCGACACCTGGTACTGGCGCGGCACTACCGCTTTCGGCTGGAGCTCGGGCACCGTTATAGACCTGCCGGTGCAGTACACGGCGTCGCAGTCCACCATAACCTGGACGTACCCGCCGGCCACTTACGACCCGCCCACCATCCTGCTCAACAACCAGCTCTATACGCTGGAGATCTTCGGCACGGACAAGGCCGGCAACGTGGAAACGCCGTCGGTGATAACCGTGCGGTCGGACTTCGACTACCCGGTCATAACCATCTCCACGCCCATGGCGGCCTCTAACGCTTTCTACGGGCCGGCGCGGCCCACGGGGCAGCTGCTGGGCAACTCGGCCGACTCTCCGGCCGGCATCCTGCCGCCTATAAAGACGCAGCTCTCGAACATCTCCGAACTGGGCGCGGTGAAGCCCAAGTGGAACGGCGCTTCCTGGCCCGTGGTGACGTCCACCTGGCTGGCCGTGACGAATCTCAGCCCGTGGAACTACACCCCGCCGGCCTGGCCCGCCAATAAGCGTTTCAAGGCCGAGTTCTGGGCCGCGGACTACGCCGGCAACCAGGTGCCCGCCGGCACCTATGAGCGCGAGTTCGTCTACGACGCGAATAAGGCTTCCTCTACCATAGTGCAGCCCTCGGCCGCTTTCCATAACCTCTCGCAGATCGGCTCCTTCTCCGGCAGCGCGTCCGACTGGGTGAATTTCGCCTCCACCGAGGCCATGAGCGGCCTGGCGCCGGACGGCCTGGAGATCCAGATAGTGGACGCCTCCGGCAACACTTTCAACGGGGTGGGCTTCGCCGGCGGCTCCACCTGGCGCAAGACCGTGTTCAGCACGGTCACCCAGGTCACCGACGGCGTCTTCGGCATCAACATCGTTTCCGCGGCCAACTGGTCCTATCCACGCAGCCCGGACACCTGGCCGCCGGCCATGGTGGAAGGCAGCACCTATACGGTGCGCATGCGCGCCAACGACCGTTCCCTGAACGTGGAAGACTACGTGGAGCGGGCTTTCTGTTACGACAATTCCGCGCCTACCGCCACCATCACCATGCCCGGCAATTTCGCCTACGTGTCCATGCCGGTCATTTCCGGCACCCTGCTGGAGCAGTTCAGCTACCCCGACCCGGCGATCGGCGTGCAGCTGGTCATACAGCGCGTGTCCGACCTGAACTACTGGAACGGCGCCACTTGGGATACTACCTGGGCCTCGGCCTCGCATTGGCGCAACGCCACCACGATAGGCCCCAATTCCTGGAGCCTTTCTGACGCCAATCTTAACACGTATTTCAACAGCCTCAAAGCGTCCAACGCCTCGCTGCAGTTCCGCCTCTACCTCCGGGCCAGGGACGCGGCCGGCAACCAGTCCAGTCCCGGGACCCTGGCCCCCGTAAACCCCGACGTCACCTTCACCGTTGACCCGGTGGTGCCGTCGTCCAAGGTCACCTATCCTTCCAGCGGCGCCTACGTGAACGCGCCTGTTACGCATATAGACGGTACCGCCACGGATACCAGCCTGGGCGTGCCCTCGGGCCTCAATACCGTAAAACTGCGCTTCTCTAAACTTAACTCCGGCGGCACGCGTTACTATTACAACTGGCCGCTCAACAACTGGACCACCGACTCGGCGGAGTGGATCTTTACCCCTGTGGACGGCGCGCTGACGCCCTGGACCCGCGCCGTGCCGGCGACGGCCTATACCGGGTCCGGTACCGATAACGGCGACGGTTACCGCTTCGAGATCCAGAGCGAGGCCAAGGACACCACGCAGTCCGTCAACGGCGGGCCCAACACCGAGGTGGCTTACGCCACTTCTACGTTCCTGATGGACCTGAGCACGCCCACGGCAGTGATCCAGCAGCCGCTCCACAACAGCTACTTCCGGTCGCTGTCTTCCCTGTCCGGCACTTCGGCCGACCCCGTGGCGGGGGGGAACCTCCCTTCGGCCCTGCTCTCCATGGAGTACGTGCTGATAGACACCGACAAGAAGCCCAATCGCTACTGGAACTTCGCCACCGGCGCCTGGTCCGCCTCCTACGTTTCCAGCGTTACGGCGCCGGCCGCCAACTGGCTCAACTCCGCGCTGCCGGTGAACAGCCCTCCTTCCGCCGCCAATTCCTGGGCCGTAACGCGCTCCAGCGCCACCTTCCTGCTGAAGGTGAAGTTCACCGACAACGCGCTCAACGTGTCCAGTTTCACCGTGAACTATTCCACCTTCACGCTGGACCTGATCCTGCCCGACTCGGCCGTGACCTCGCCGCCGGTGGAGGACGGCTTCCAGATGCTGGTTTCCAGCATCACGGGCACCGCCGCGGACTTCGTGGCGGACGTGTCCACCGTGCAGATCCGCATCCAGCAGGATACCGTGCAGACCGACTGCGTGGACACCGGCTCCAACGGCCTCTACTGGAACGGCACCGGCTGGCAGGCCTCGGAAAAGTGGTTCGGGGTGAATTCCTACACGCCCGCTACCGACGAGTGGACCTTCGACGCCTCCAATATCGTCTGGAAGGCGCAGTGCTTCTATGTCATCAAGTCCAGCGCCGTGGACAACGTCAATAACGGCGAGCTGACCTGGGGCTCGCGGCGCTTCAAGTTCACCCCGCCGCCCGCCGCCACCAGGATCACGGTGCCGGACAACCTCAGGTACTACAAGGCCTCCTCCCAGGTCAGCGGCACGGCCAACGCCGACGCCAAGACGCTGGCGCTGGAGATCCGGCGCATGAGCGACAACTATTACTGGAACTTCGGCACCCAGGTCTGGCAGGTGGCCCTGACCTCCGCTTCCGGGATAGTTCCGGCCGGCGGCGCCTGGACCTACAGCGCCAACCTGCCTGCGCTGGTCAGCGGGTCCTCCTATACCTACCGCTCCATCGGCAAGAGCTATTCCGACGTGGACGAGTTCGCCCCCGCCACCAACCAGGTCTACTTCGACACGGCCAAGCCCGACGCTTTCGTGCAGCTGCCGGCGGCCGCCCAGCAGTACTACAACAGCCTGCCCAGACTGGGCGGCACCGCCACCGACCCGCCCGGCACTTCGCCGCCCGCGGCCGGCATCTACCGCGTCTGGGCCGAGGTGCGCGACGAGAACGGCCCCAGCCAGGGCAAGTACTGGGACAACGCCACCTCCACCTATACCGCCGTCTGGAACCAGGCCGGCAACCTCGGCGCTTACTTCATAGCGGCTTCCTCGTGGACTTACGAGGTGGCCTACCCGACCGCGGCCTTCGCCAACGGGGCCCAGTACCGCGTGCGGGCCAAGTCCCTGGACAATACGTACAGCAACAGCGTGCTTGAAGGCACCGAATCGGACTTCTCGGCCGGAAATCTCTTTAGTTTCGATATTACCGTGCCTACCGCGGTGGTGACCGCGGTGTATCCCGGCCAGAGCCGCTCCGGCGTGAGCGTGGCCAGCGGCACCATTTCCGAGGCGCTGGTTACGGTCAACATAGGCCAGCAGCCCGGCGTGCAGATCCAGGGCGTCAAACTCAGGATCAAGGACAACAAACTCGTCCAGTACTGGACCGGCTCCGGCTGGGACGGCAGTCCTGCTGTTTCCACCGGCGTCACCGTTTACCAGTCGTCCTGGTCCTACATCGTCATGCCGAACTGGGCCGATGACGGTTCTTACACCATGTGGGCGGAAGCTACCGACAAGGCCGGTAATGTGCAAGTGAATTTCGCCGGCAACGGCTCCTCGGTGACGTTCACCACCGATAAATCCGCTCCGACCCTCGCGGTGCTTAGCCCCGCCGCCAATACCAAGATCTCCTCGGTGCTGTCGGTTTCCGGCACCGCGAACGACCCCAACTACGAGACTAACTCCGGCATAGCCGGGCCCAACAACGTGCAGGTGCAGGTCTCCTACCTGTTCGGCGGCGACACCTACTATTACGATAACGCCGCCGATTACTCCTCGTCCACGCTGAACGACACCAACTCCTGGTGGCCGGCCAGTTTCTGGACCCCGCAGGGCCCGTCCTCCGGTACCTGGACCTACGACCCCGCCGGCCTTACGCCTTCGATGGTGCCGGACAGGGTGTACCGCTTCCGGGCGCGCGCCCAGGACAACGCCATCCCGGTGCCGAACCCGGCCTCGCTTATGACCAACGTGGTGGCCAACCTCAACGTGGTCTACGACGTGACGCCGCCCGTCTCCAGGATCACGGTCCCTGCCGACCTCGGGAAGGTGCGCACCCTGGTGAACATCACCGGCACCGCCCTGGACAACCTGGCCGGCATCTCCTCCATAGGCCAGATAGCCGTCAGCATAGCGGAAAAGGCGCCCGGCTCGGCCCACTGGAACGGCCTCTATCCCGGCACGTTCACGCTGACCTCGGAGACCTTCCAGCTGCTGAGCGCTCCGTCGCTGGCGGCCAATTACGACGGCCTCAACTGGACCTTCACCGCGCCGAACCTGCGCGACGGCTACACCTACGCCATCAAGGTGCGCGCTGCCGACGACGTCAGCCCGGCCAACATTGAAACGGACATCTCCTCGGTGACCTTCACCTACGATACTAACCCGCCAGAAGCGGCGATAACCTACCCGGTTTCGCGGCCAGATCCTCGCGGCAATTTAAACTCCTTGGTGACCGTTTCCGGCACGGCCTACGAACAGTTCGGCATCAAGTCCGCGTCGATCTCCGTGCAGGAGGCCGATACCTCGTTCTACTACGACACGCAGACCTCCTCGTTCACGTCCGCGGCGCAGAAGTGGATAACCGCGGCCATAGCCGGCAGCGTGCCTAACTATACCTGGACCGCGCCGGCGCCGCCGCTGGCCGACAACAAGGACTATAACCTCTACGTCACCGCTGACGATGCTGCAGGCAACACCCTGCCCCCGCCCGGCGCGACCGTGATCCGCTACGACATAACCAAGCCGTTGTCGCGGCCCACCCTGCCGGTCAACAATGGCTATATCAAATACCTGGCCTCGGTCAGCGGCACCGCGCTGGACGTGAACTCCAACCAGTCCGGCGTTTACGGCGCTCAGGCCAAGATCCAGCGCAATACGGACGGTCTCTACTGGAATGGTTCCATATGGGGCGTTACCGAGGTTTGGCTTGGAGCGGTGACCGGTTCGCCGTGGGTGAACCCATGGACCAAGGCTACCCAGCTGCCTCCGTCCGATAACTTCTCCGGCCTGCAGGACGGCGTGGCCTATACCGTGATGACCCGGGCTTACGACGTGGCCGCCAACACTCAGACCGTGATCCTGGCCGGCAACTCGTTCACCTTCGACATTTCGAGCCCGACGGCCTTCATAACGCTGCCGCTCAACGGCACGCGTCACAATTCCCTGCCCCAGGTCTCCGGCACCGCCGCCGACGCCTTTAACGTGAACTTCCCGCAGGTGCGCATCTACGACGTGCCGCTCAATAAGTTCTGGATGGACGGCACCGGCACCTGCGGCGGCACCCCGCTGCCCGGCTGGGTGGGCCCGGCCTGCGGCTCCTTCCCCGAGGTCTGGAACGTGGCCATAGACTCTTCCTCGGCCGCCGGGGACTTCACCTGGCATTACAATTCCGCCACGGCCGGCATGTGGCCCGACCGCGACAGCGAACTGCGCGTGGAAGCCAAGGTGGCCGACCAGGCCGGCAACTTCACGTTCGCGTCCTCCACGTTCAGCTACGACGCCACGCCGCCTATCTCCACCATCACCTACCCGTCGGCCAACGGCCTGCTGTTCTCTTCCATGACCGCCATCTCCGGCACCTCGCTGGACCTGACCTCGGCCATCAGCGACGTGCGCGTGAGGATCTGGTACCTGAGCGGGCCCAGCACCTATTACTGGCAGCCTACCACCCCGCACTGGTCAGCCTCGGACACCGGCTGGTGGTCCATAGGCGGCGCTCCCGGGCCCAAGGCCACCATGAACCCGTGGAGCTACACCAACTCCGACTTCTCCAATCCCGGCACGGTGAACTTCGCCTGGAAGGAAGGCACGCACGACGGCCAGAACGGCAAGGTGTTCTACGTGGTCACCAAGGCCGTGGACTCCACCGCGAACGAGCAGATAGTGCTGACCACGCGCTCGTTCCAGTTCGACAACGTGCCGCCGCTCTCCGCTCCGGTGCAGCCCGGTGTTGACACCGCCTACCGCAACCTGCCGGCCCTCTCCGGCACCTCGGTGGACGCCGTCACCACGGTGGCCTCGGCGAAGGTCTCCGTGCTCAGCCAGGACGAGCCCGGCGGCGCCAAGTATTTCGACGGGTCCAGCGGGTTCGTGAACGTGTCTGAAACCTGGCTCTCCGTTTCCAACCTGTACCCGTCGTCCTGGACCTACTCCAGCGGTATGCTCGTGTTCGCCGACAGGCGCCACTATATCGTTAAATCCTCGGCCACGGACTCCATAGGCAACGTGCAGAGCGCCGTGGGCCAGTCCAGGTTCCTCTTCGACACTACGCAGCCCCAGTCGGTGGTGGTGAGCCCGGTCAACGCTTCGGTTTACAACGACAATAAGGTGGTGCTGGGCAACTCCTCCGACCCGGGGTTCACCTCCGGCATAGACGGCACAGGTTCCGGCGTCTACCCGTCCCTGGGCTGGCACGCCGGCAAGGTGGAGGCCCTGGTCTTCCGCGACACCGCGCCGTTCCTGGCCTCTAATGGTCCCATCATTTACGGCGCCTGGGACGACTCCGGCTATTTCTGGAACGGCTCCACCTGGACCGCGGCGGCCGCCGGCCCCTCGTGGCAGGCCGGGCAGTTCACGGACGCGCTGGGCAACTGGCAGTATTCGGGCCTGGTCTGCCCCGACCCCAACCCGACGGGCAGCCCCTGCTGGGTGCGCGGCGACCCGTACGTTTCGTGGGTGCGCGTGACCGACAACGCCAATAACACCGAGAGTATCATAGACCAGGGCCCGAAGTTCTATATCGCCGCCCCGGCCCAAAGTTTCCTGCTGACCATAGCGGCCGACCCCGTCACGGCCGGCTCCGACGTTAACATCACGGTGGAGGCTAAGGACGGCGCAGGCGGCACCGGCAATACCGCGGCCGCCTACCAGGGTACCGTGAATTTCTACGTGGACGGCGTGCCAGGCGGCCCCGAGGTGATGGATAACGACGCCGTGATGGACGACTACCGCGGCCTGCCGCAGCAGTATACCTTCCTGCCCGGAGACTTCGGGCAGAAGACTTTCCAGGTGCGCCTGCGCAAGGCCGGCGGCCGCGTGCTCCGTTCCGAGGACAATGACAACCCCGCCATCTTCGGCACCCGGAACGTGACCGTGAACCCGACCAATCCCGACCGCGTGCAGGTCATAGCCGACTACGACCCCGCCGGCCAGCTGCCCATGCCCGGCCGCATGGATTCCGGAGTGGAAGGCAGCACCGGCACCCCGCGCACGAAGCCGGCCGGCTCCAGCATACCGTTCCTGGTGCAGGTGACGGACCGCTACTGGAACCTGGTGCTTTCGTCCGCGGCCAACGTCTACATTGCCGACACGGACGCAAATAACGATTCCATATCTTCCGACGGCTACACGGCCTTCGTGGGTTCCACCACGATCTTCCGCACCTTCGTGTCCGCCGACGCTTCCGGCTGGGGCGTGTCGGCCACCGGCCAGGGCCTCTATACCAATCCGCGCAACCCGTCCACCAACGTGCCCGTTATAGCGCAGGCCGCCGACCGCCTGCTGGCGGTGCTGCCTGGCGAAGAGCAGGTGCAGGGCAAGTTCGCCGTGCAGCCATACGGCAAGAAGGATCTGCCCGGCGACGCGGTGGCCGGCTCCACGCTGTCGGTGGTGGTTTACGGTGTTGACCCCTACTATAACAGGGACATTACGGCCTCGTTCCCGGTTTCGGCTTACGTCCATACCGACAAGTACGACGTGACCCCGGCCGCTCAGAACCTGGTGGCCGGCGCTACCACCTTCAATTTCGTCCCGGTGGTGGCCGCGACGCACACCATAAAGGCCGAAAGTTCCTCGCTGCCGCCGGCGACCTCCGTCTATTTTACGCCGAATCCCGTTAACGTATGGTGGAACCGGCCGGTAAAACTGCACCTGATCCCGGCCGGCATGTCGCTGGACCCGGGCAAGCCGCCTTACAGCTCCAACCCGTCCGGCGGCGGCAAGGCCGGCTCTCCCTCCACTCTGCAGGCCGGCAACACCACGCAGATGAGCGTGTACCTGACCGACGACTACTACAACGTGGTGCGCGGCACCACGCCGTTCCTGGCCGTGTCCTCCAACGCCCCGGTCATCCAGATAGACTTCCTGAACGACCCGAACATCCAGCTGCGCGGCATGCATCCTTCGCCGTACCAGAAGAGTTTGGTGGCCGGAACCACCAATTTCTTCGTGATCCCGGTCACGCGCAACCAGTCCACCGGCCTCTCGGTGCAGGTGACCGATACCGGCCTGTCGTACCCCGGCACCGTTTTCAGCACCGACACCGCCGGCGGCATCATGGTCAACCCGGCGCCCGCCGCCACGCTGCTGCTGCTCGTCCCCAACGAAACCGCCGCCGAAGGCGTGCCAGGCGGCAAGACCGGCACGGCCGGGCCGCTGACCGCCGGCACCACCTACACCATCCAGATCCGCGCCGTGGACTCCTACGGCAACCTGACCACGGACGGCCGCATGGTGAAAGTGATGTCCAATGACGTCTACGCCGTCCACCCGCCCGCCCAGCCTATGGCAGGCGGCGTGGCCATCATCAACGGCTTCGTGCCCAGCGCCGCCACCAATAACATGGTGATAGACGGCCTGGACGACGACACTGTCACTCCTAAACTTTCGACCAGCACCGACGCCGGCGTGGTAGTGGACCCGGGCACGGCCTCGCGCCTCATCGTGCTGCTGCCTACCCAGTACCTGGTGCCTGGCAAGGTCGTCTATCCCTACGGCGTGGCCGGGACCATCTCCACTCAGACGGCCGGCGTCTACTTCAACGCGCAGGTATACGCCGCTGACAACCGCTACAACCGCGTCTACGGCATCAACAAGAGCAACATACGCGGCAGCACGGACGACCCTAACGTGGGCGGCGGCAGCGGGGTGCTGGGCTTTTTCGACATGACCGACGGCAGCGCCACCATCGTCAACGTTAACCTGCGCAGCGCGGGCTTCAGGACCGTCACCGCCACCGACCTGAGCGGGACCAATCCCAATCTGGGCGCGACCCCCAGCGGCACCTTCCTGCTTAACCCGAACAATCCGACCAAGCTGCGCGCCATGGTGCCCAGCCAGACCCGCGTGCCCGGCTCCACCACCAACGGCCGCACCGGCGGCGTGGACGCCCAGCAGGCCGGTTTCCCCTTCACCGTGACGGTGGACATCACCGACGCTTTCTGGAACCTTACCCCCGGCGCCAGCCAGGAGATCCGCCTGGTTTGCAACGACCCCTTCTCGGTGGTCACGCCGTCCACCCAGGTGATAGTTGGCTCCGCCACGTTCACCGTGACGCCCAAGCGCGCCGGCGAGACTTACGTGCGCGCGGAACTGGTCAACGCCATTCCCCCGTGGGGCCCGTCGCTCCTGGTGGATACGGCTACCGTGGTCAACGTGGCCCCGGGCATACCGCGGCGCATGCTGCTGCTGATGCCCGGCGAGTCCTTCGACCAGGGTTCCGATTCGGGCAAGGTAGGCAATACCGGCGAGCAGAAGGCGGGCACCGACTTCGGTGTGCGGGTGGGCGTGGTGGACGATTTCTTCAACCTGGTGCCCGGCCGCCCCGCCGACGTGCGCGTTAACGCGCCTTCCGACCCGTACGCGCCCGCCGTGAGTACGGCGGCCGTCAACCCCGCCGTGGGTTACACCGACCTGATGTACGTGGAGATGCACAAGGCGGCCACCCATTACCTGACCGCCACCGACTACGGCTCGTCCGGCCTCTCCGACGACCCGCAATCCTCCACGTTCACCGTGCGCCCCGCGGACCCGGTGGGCCTGCAGCTGCTGGTGCCCGGAGAGACCGCCATGCCCGGCTCCGGCAACTACCCGCTGGGCGGCAAGACTTCGGTGATCTCCACGCAGACCGCCGGCGAGCAGTTCATGGTGACGGTCAACCTCGTGGACCCCTACATGAACCGCTTCCCGGACCTGTCCGTGGGCCCGACCATCTATATAATCACCGCGGAAGACCTGTATGACACGCCGGTGTCCAGTTCCGCGCTGAACTACGGCACCCTGCAGGTGCAGATGAACCTGGTCACCAAGAAGGCCGCCTCGTCCATAAAGGTTTACGGGGTGCTTGCGGACGACAACTATATCTGCTCCGGCAACTTCGGGGGCGTATGCCTCACCGACGACGCCGCCACCAAGACCTCGCTGAAGGTCTTCGCTTCCACCGCCTCCCGTCTGGAAGTGATACTCCCCGGCCAGGGCCTGGCGGAGGGCAAGTGCAATATCAGCCCGCCCTGCCGCGACCCGCTGATCTCCTGGCCCGGCCGCACCGGCCCGCCGCCCGCCTATACCATAGGCACCGGCGCGCTGTTCGCCACCGTGGTGCTGACCGACAGGTTCTATAACAAGGCCACCGAACTAATTACTTCGGCGCAGGACACCAATCCCATAGCCGTGATGCCTACGGTCGGCGTCTCCGTCCCCGGCGACTTTAAGACCACCCCGCCCGGCCCGCAGACCCTGTCCAACGGCAGCGCCGTGTTCTCCATAGACGCGCGCACCTCGTTCAGCACCTATACCGTGGTGGCGGCCACCACCGCCGCCTCCGCCGCGGATTACGTTACCGGCGTTTCTACGCTGGCCGTGAACCCGGGCCCTCCCACCCACATGCTTTACATACTGCCGTCCACCACCGTGGTGGCCGGGTTCCCGTTCTCGGCCACGCTGGTGGTCAAGGATATTTACGAGAACATCTGTTCCACCGGCAACAACGTCTATCTCGGCACCGCGGCTTTCGCCGTGCAGGACCAGGTGAACCCCAACCAGGACCCCAGCCTGTCCGCCCCGCAGGTGGCCTTCGCCCGCTCCGACCTGGGCGTGAAGGACCTGCCCAACTGGTTCACCTTCCGCAAGGCCGGCGTGAACACGCTGGGCGCCTACGACACGCTCAACCCGATCGTTAACGTGACGCCCCTGGTGGATATAAGCGTTACCCCCGGCCCGCCGAACATTTACCGCGTGGTCCCGAATGTGGAGACGGAGGTTACCGCCGGCTCCCTGCTGCTGCCCGGCCGCCAGACCCTGACCGCCCAGCTGTCTGACGCCTTCGACAACAACATCTCTTCCGCCGGCGTGCCCGCCTACGTGGAGATCTCCGAAGTCTACGGCTCCACCGGAACGCTTCAGTACGAGAAACTTTCCGCCTGGTACGATATGGGCGTGTCCACGATAGTTTACACCGACCCCACGGGCCAGATAGGTATTTCCACGCAGGTGGCCTACAGGGTGTCCAGTAAGTCGGGAGACTGGGCCCGCGTCTGGATAGGCACTACCAGTATAGTCGGCCCTTCCGCCTACGCTACCTACGTGGCCGCCAAACAGAACGTAAGCGGTCTGCTGACCACCACCGGCGGCGTGCCTTCCAAACTGCTCTATGTCTCCAGCCAGCCCGAGGCTTCGGCCGGCATCCAGGAAGTGGCCGGTTCCGGCGCCCTCTTTACGGTGGAACGCAGGGACGACTTCGACAACCTCACCAAGCAGGGCCAGACCGACGTTTACCTGGGGCTGCCCGCCGCCCAGGTGTCCGTGCATACGGCGCTGGGGCGCTACATGGGCACCTTCGGCACCTTCGGCGACTACGGCTTCCGCACGCCGCTCAATGACCAGTTCATCCCGGCGGCCAGTATCCTGCCGAACCAGACGCAGGTCTCGTTCCGTTACCATGACAGGACCGCCTCTTATTCAGGCCTCTCGCCGGCTCAGAACACTGGGGAGGGCGGCCGGCCGGGCTACTGGCAGCTGGAGGCCCGCTCCGGCTCCATGCAGGCGGCCATACACCAGCTGCGCGTCAACCCCATAGACATCGTCAAGGTGTCCTTCGGCAACCCGCAGCGCAGCCTTGTGGCCGGCAAGATCATCGACAGTTTCGGCGTCCAGCAGCATTTCGAGGCCGAACTGCGCGATATGTTCGACAACCCGTCGTTAGCCACCGCCGCGGTGCAGGTACAGCTCTCTACCTATACCCGCCAGCCTTCGCTGGCCTATGATGCTTTCTCGTTCTCGCTCTCTACCCAGGTCTCGGGCGCGTTCCCGCCGGTGTTCCTGACCACCGTGACCTACCTGACCATCCCGCTGGACTCCTACGCGGCCACTTTCTACTACCTCGACACCACGGCTTCCAGCGTCTACGGTTCCACCATCCCGCTGCGCCCGGTGATCCAGGTGGAAGCGCCGGAGCGTCCCGCCTGGGCGGCCTCCACGCAGGCGGTGCACGTGGTGCCGGATTATACCAAGCGCATCAATATCAGCCAGAACGCCGGCCAGACGCTGATGGCCGGTTCCACCTCGCAGGTGTTCATGATGTCCATAGAGGACATCTTCGGCAACCCGACGCCGGTGGCCAGCGGCCAGGAGGACAGCATCGGCGCGGGCGTTTCTTTCACGCTCGATTCCGATTCCGCCGGCCAGGTGATGTTCTCCGCGCCGGACGTCTCCAGTTGGACCGTGAAACCCGGCTACGCCAAGATGGCCCTGGGCGAATCCTCCACCAGCTTCTACCTGACCGATACGCTGCTCTCCAGCCCCGCTCATGAGCTAACGGTCAAGACGGTGAACCCGAAAGGCTGGGAGGACGCCGTTTCCTCCTACGTGGTGGTGGCCGCCCAGCCGCACCACGTGTTGTTCCATAATGCGCCGCGCCGTTTGATAGCCGGCAGCACCATACAGTACGCCGACTGGGTAAACCAGGTCACCACTCCCACCGTGGTCAGCGTGGTGTTGAAGGACCGCTTCGATAACACCACCACCACCTCCTCGGTGGCCACGGTGCGCTTCTCGGCCATCCGCAATACCACTTACGGCGGCATAGACCCGAACGAGGCCGTGCTCGCCTCCAACCCCGCCTGGAAGCTGCTTAAGACCAATCCCGTGGACCTGAGCATCTTCCCCGGCCAGAGCTACGCCAATATCTACGTCTGGGACACCGTGGTGGGCACGGCCGTCATCACGGCCGACGCCTCTATTTCCGCGGACGGCCTGGTGCTGCCGCAGATCGTCCAGGACCTCTATGTGACTCCCAGCACGGCGGCCTACTTCACGCTGCACCACAACTACAGCCTGAGCAACCCGCTGCGCGTGCAGACCCCCGGCAACGTCACGCTGCGCGCGAGGGACAAATTCGGCAACGTTGCCGCCGGCGACGCGGTTAACGGCCTCTACTACCAGGGCAAGATAAAGATGGCCACCAGTTCCAAGGGGTCGGCCGACCTGCGCGACTGGCTCAACAATACTACCGACTATGTCTTCGTGCCGTCCGACCAGGGCGAGCGCCAGCTGCTGCTGCAGGACACCTTTGTGGAGACGCTCAAGATCAACGTCACCGACTATCACAACACCACGGTTTATGGCTATACGGCCGATGGCGCGCGCGGTATGCCGGTGCAGTCGTCGCCGGACGTGATCCTGTCGGGCCTGGTGATAACGCCTACCGATATGGCTCCCGAGGACCCGCTGCCCGTGGCGAAGGTGTCCATAGGCATAAATAAATACGCTATCTACCAGGGCGACGGCGTTATCCCCGACATCCCGGCCCCCGTGCCTATGCTGCGCCTGACCATGCAGACCTCCCCGGCCGGAGCGCCTCCGGCGTATATGAATTCCGTGCAGGTCCGCAGTTCCGGCACCCTGTCGTGGTCCGACATCGTCGAGGTCGGCATGTACGCGGACAATCCGCTGTACGGCCAGATCGGCGCTTTCGACGGCGAAACTACCCTGGGCGGGGCGCCGATAGACATCCTGATGTCCACCGGCACCTATGACAGCGGCCTGCAGGCCTGGGGCTTCAACGACCTGGCAGCCAAGGTCTCCACGGCCGCGCTGGTCTCCAATACGCCGCGCAACTTCTTTTTCACGGTGCGCATGTCCACCATCGCCGCCACGCCGCGCAGTTTCGCGCTGGTGATAGACAACCCGTCGTTCGTGGTGCTCAACTCCACGTTCGTGGGCGTGGCCTACAACAACTTCCCCATCCAGACCGCCACCGCGCCGGTGCGCAACCAGCCCGCCACCGTGCAACTGCAGGGCAGCGATATCGCCGCCTGGTGGCAGCCTACCGTGGGCACCACCACCCTGACGCTCGGCAAGTACGCCTACGTGGAGCAGGGCCAGGGCCGTGTCGGCTTCCTCGAACTGAAGGCCTGGACCGAAAACTTCATAGGGACCATCAAGTCGTTCAAGATCATCAAGACCGGCACCGGTTCCGGCGCCGACCTGAAGAGCGTGCGCCTGTTCCTGGACTCCGCAGGCGGGGACCCCGAACTGGGCGACGGCATCTTCGCGCCCAGCATCGACAAGGAGGTCACCGACCCGCTGAATCCGCCGGCCTACGACATCCTGGACCCCGACACCTTCGTGCTGCCGCTCATCAATCCCGGCCTGGACGGCGCCGTCTCCGTCAGCACCCGCACCTATTACGTGGTCTATGAGTTCGGCCCCGACTCCATCCCGAACATGTCCCACGGCGCGCGCATAGAGAACTCCGGCCTGAACCTGATAGATGGCGTGGTGGGCGCGTTCCAGCCCATAGTTTCCTCCACCATCCCGCTGCTGGCCACGGCCGACATCGTTTACCTGACCGACGTGAACAAGTCCCAGCCTAACGACTTCGCCAAGCCCTCGTTCGTCACCCAGGGAGACAAGGACAAGGCGGTGGTGCGCCTGACCATGCAGATCAACGGGTCGCAGGGCTCGGCGGTCTGGAGCGGCGTGAAGCTGGACCGCTGGATCACGGCCCCGGAGAACGGCGATACCCCGGTCTGGAACAAGGTGACCGACGTCAAGAAGATCAACATCTGGAACGATTTTACCGGCGACGGTCTGCTGGAGACCACCGGCACGGTCAAGGACATGGAAGTGCTGCTGATCGGCCTGAAGGACCGCACCTTCCCGTACGACGCCCTGAAGGCCCCGCTGGTCTCCACGGATACGAACATACGGGTATACGATATCCAGAAATTCTTCCCGTCGGACAGCCCTTTCCCGATGGCCCCCGGCCGCCTGATCATGAATGACGGCCAGGCCGACCCGTCGCTCAAGGAAGTGATCTACTATTCCACCGTGGACGTGCTGGGCAACGCCTTCGCCGGCCTGACCCGCGGCGCGGAGGGCACCGTGGCGGTGGACTGGTCCACCGGCACTATAGTTTCCGGCCAGGCCATCCTGCCCATCATCGGCGAGGGCGGGGCGCTGGACGGCCAGGTCATCTATAATGTGGCCAAGGACTATTTCATAACCTATGACATAGACCCGCTGGCCAACGTGTCCAACTTCGCCTACCTGGGCCTGGCGATGCGCACCACCGACTATTTCAAGATCACCTCGCCCAAGTACATGAGCAGCGCCAATATCGGCGTTACGCCGCCCGGCAAGTCGGTTTCGCTGATCGGTAAGGTGCGTGAATATGCCGACGCCGTCATAGTCAAGGCCAGCGATACCCTGACCGGCCCCAGCCTGCAGCAGCAGGCCCTGAACCAGCCTGTGCTGGTATTCACGATGGAGACCAACGTGGCCGACGCCATGTGGCGCTGGCTGATGGTCTACGCCACCGGCACCGTGATCCTGGACGGCACCGCCCTCAACGACATCTCCGCGGTGAAGGTCTGGTACGACGCGAATAACAACGGCTTCCTGGGTACCGGCGACGTCATGATAGGCTCCGGCACTTTCGGAAACACCATGTACGGCCCGCTGACCTCCAGGGTGGACTTCGCGGCCGAGCAGCGAATCTTCACGCAGCTGGAGGCCCTGAATTCCAATCTCTCGCAGCGCTACTTCCTGACCTACGATATCCGGGATTCGGCCATGCCCAACGACGCGCTGGGCAATCCGCGCTACCTTGGCGCCTACCTGAAGCAGGACTCGCTGCCGCAGAACAGCCCGCTGGTGGACGATCCGCCGAAGAACGCCATTTCGCTGCCCAACGCCTTCTCAGCGGCCAACTCGAACCTGACCTTCGTGTCGGTAGTGCGCGAGATCATCTCGAGCCCGAGCACCGTTACGGTGCTGACCGAGCCGCTCTATTCGCCCGATCACTCCGGCTCCATCCCGTCGGTGCGCCTGGCGCAGGACGTCACCAGCCCCGGCCCCATGGACGCGGCCTGGCTGGTCACCTCCACCGCCGGCATCCCTGCCAGCGGCTACGCCGTGGTGGATAACGAGATAGTTCATTACGACAACACCGCGCTCGGCGCGCTGATGGTGGTGACCCGCGGCGCCTTCAACTCTCCGGTACTTAACCACTCCAGCGGCTCGGTGATAGGCGGCGAACTGTACCAGGGCGACCTCAATTACCCGCTCATGCAGATGGACCTGACCACGCCCGGCTACGGCGTGCGCTGGCAGGGCATAAAACTGTCCCGCAAGCAGCCGTCCAGCCTGAACGGCTACGACGAGGACGTCTCGGTGATCCGGGTCTGGAAGGACAACGGCAACGGCACGTTCGACCGCGACGCGGCCACCGGCCTGAACACCTCCGACACCATCATAGGCACCGGCCATTTCGGCCGCGACGGCGACCCTGTGGGCAAGGCCACCATAGCGGTGCGGGACCCCGCGCTGGTCAACCAGAGTTACGTGGTCATCCGCTCCACGCCCACCAGGATCTTCGTGTCGGTGGACATAGACAAGGCGTCCAACTTCTCCAACGTGCTGCTTAACCCGCAGAACGACGTGCTGGGGGTGGAAGTGCCGTTCGAGACCAACTTCACCTTCGGGCCGGAGAACTCCGGCCACGTAGCCCAATTCCTGAGCCCGACTGTAAGCCAGATCAACGCTATTCTGCCGACCATGAACGTCATTACCATGACGCCGGAGGATATCTCGCCGGTCACCGTGACGCAGAACGACAAGAACGTGGGTCTGCTGGCCATGCGCCTGGTGGTGGACAAGACCTCCGCCAAGATCGAGGCCATGAAACTCAACCGGCGCGGTTCCTCCAACGACTCGGATATAGACCTGATCAAGGTCTGGAAAGACTCCAATGACAACTGCCTGCTGGACTCCGTGGATACCTCCAGCGACTCCACCGGCAATTACCCGAACCTGGCCAGCTACGGCAACGAGTCCTATTCCTCCAGTACGGTCAATATCGTTCTGAAGAAACCCATAGTGGTCACCACCAACTCGGCCTGCGCCTTCATCAGCTACGACATGTCCCAGTTCGCCATCATAGGCAGCACGGCCGCGCTCTCCATCTCTTCGGCCGGGTACTTTACCATCGGCATCCCGAACCAGATCGTGTTCACCACCTGGCCCATCAATACCATGCCCATGGTGGTCAAGGAGATCCCGTCCAACGTCATCCTGGGCGCCAATGACGTGGCCAACGACCTGGTGCTGGCCGGCGGCGTCAACCAGGCCCAGCTGGACGCCCCCATGATACGTTTCAACCTGGCTACCGAGGCCGGCAACGCCCGCTGGCGCGCCATGAAGGTGCAGCGCACCGGCGCCTCCAACGACCCCAATGCGCCGTTCGGCAAGAACACGGACGTGAAGTTCATCACGATCTACCAGGACTCGAACCAGAACGATCAGCTGGACATCAACGACGTCAACATTTCGGAAGCCGAGACCATCTCGGTGGTGCCGTTCGTCTCCACCGATACGCTGCCGTTCAACCTGGTGCTGAATTCAACGGAAGGCTTCCCGGCCGAGGGCCGCATTTACATAGAGGAGGCGGAACTCGCCTCCTATTCCGGCGGCGGCATAGATCCCGCCACCGGCAAGCCCTACCTGACGGTCTTCTCCAGAGGGGAGAAGCTGGGCGACTTCTTCACCCCGGCGGTGGACCATAAGGCGCGCGTGCGGGTGCGCAAGGTGGACCTGTACGACCAGGAGAACCCGCTCAATACCCAGACCTATATCAACCTCTCGCAGACGCAGACCCTCAGCCCCCTGCCGCAGACCTACTTCGCGGTCTACGACCTGGGCGAAATGGCCATCAAGGCCAACAAGCTGGGCATGATGATAAGGGACAAGTCCTGGATCGTGGTCAATACCCCGCACGACGTGGCCTCCACCCTTTACGTGGGCGTCACCAAGGCCCTGCCCAAGGGCACTTATACGGACATCTACCCGTTCAGTTCCAGCCTGGTGCCCATCAAGGCCGTGAGCCTGAGGGTGGAGGGTGTGAACATAGCCCCCGGCTCGGCGGAGAAAGGTTCCAGGAACGTGCCGCTGATGACGTTCAACATGAGCACGCTTTCCGACTACGTGGTGCTGGGCCAGATGATCCTCCAGCAGACCGGCAGCATCAGCAGTTCGACCTTCAACTTCGGCGACGGCGACCTGTCTTCGGTCTCGCTCTGGAAGGACGACGGCGACGGCGCCTTCAGCCCGATAGGCGACGCCAGGCTGGGTACCGCGCTGCACTCCTCCACCATGCCCTTTGCGGACGGCATCACCGTCAGTATAACGGACGGCAACCTGCCTTACCTCGTCATCTCCACCTGGACGATGACGGTGCACCTGTCCTGCGATATCAGTTCCACCACGGACCTCACCGGCGCCGACCCGATGGGCCACCTGGCCGGCCTGACCCTGAGCGCCTTTACGGACCTGCGCGGCATGGGCGGTATGCCCATGGCCGCCGGCCAGTATTACGCCGACAAGTACCCGATGGAATCCAACCAGGTGCTCATCTCCCCGGCCATCATCCCGCTGACGCCGGTCTATAAGGAGATCATGCTGGCCTCCAACGGCTATCCGGCCTACGCCCTTACCGATTCCAGCGGCAACGTGGTGCTGGGCGCCGGCAATATTCCCATAGCCGACACCAGCCGGTGGATCTATAACTATCCCGGCATCTCCTGCGGCGCCAACGAACCGCTGATAGACATCAACGGCGACGGCAGGCCGGACAACTTCGACTTCTACGGCTCCGGCAAGTGCAACCATGTCAGCCTCAATAATTCAGGCCTGCCTTCGTTCGACGTGGACAGCGACCACCTGCTGGACTTCGAGAGCAACCTGGACTATGTGCCGGACCGCATAGTCAACGACGGCACCGGTAAGCCGCTGTACTTCATAGGCGACAACGTGCAGAACGTTAAGATGCTGCTGGCCGTTTCCGAACTCGGCGCCGTGCCTTCCGGCTGGTCCGCCAAGACCACGGAACTCAACGCTAACTGGAACCCCGCCTCCGGAGCGGTGGTGCAGTATGAGCTCTCGCTGGGCGGCAGCTTCTCCGACCCGACCGGAATAAAGAACGCCTGGCAGCCTACGGGCGGCGGCACCACCCTTTCCGGCAGGCTGACCAACGTGGCGCTGTCGCCCGGCCACTTCACGCGCCTGACCAGCCGCATAGACGTCAACAGTTCCTCCTTCACGGTGGTTTCCGCCGAAGGTTTCGCCACTGAGGGCGTGGTCTATGTGGGCAATGAGATGATGGTGGTGACGCGGCTGGATAATATTACTTTCAAGATCAACCTGCGCGGCGTGCAGGGCTCGTTCCGCGGCCCGCATACGGCCTGGGGCGAAACGGTTTCCGACCGCGGCTACGTGCTCTCGGTGCGCGGCCAGATGGCTGACGGCACCTACGTGCCCAGCGAGAACGGCGTGCCGGTGATGATCTACCGCATAGACACCACTTACCCGACCACGCCCGGCTCGCCCGAGCCCCAGGTGGCCAAGGGCGTGGCCTCAGGCCAGGCCTATACCCTCAAGTGGACCGCCGCGGACGACCCCGAGTCCAACGTGATGTCCTATGAGATCCAGGAGCGCGAAGGCACCAACCCGGTCTGGAAGACCGTGGCGGCCATTCCCGGCCTGAAGACCGGCGGCGCCGTGAACAATATCTATACCATAGGCGACCCGGTGAACCCCGGAGAGCTGCCGCGGCCGCTCGGCAAGTACTACACCTACCGCATCCGCAGCTGGAACTTCGCCGGCATGCCCTCCGACTGGTCGCCGGTGTCCACCCCTGCCGGTACCGAGATAGGCACGGAACTCCTCAGCAAGGTGTCCAATTACCCGAATCCCGTGGACCTGCGCAAGGGCGGCGTGGAGGGGCGTACTGTCCTTAACTATACCTTGAATGATAATGCCGAAGTGACCATTACCATCTACGACCTGCTGGGCTACGTGGTGAGGGAATTCACCTTCTCCAGCGGCGCGGACGGCGGCAAGATGGGCCCGAACTTTGTGATCTGGGACGGCCGCAACGGCCTGGGCGGGTTCGTGTCCAAGGGCGGCTACATAGTGCGCGTGAAGGCGGCCAGCCCCAAGGGCAGCAAAGTGATCATGCGCAAAGTGGGCGTGATCCACTAAGGTCCGGCCTGTCGGCAGACCGGAACGCAAAAACGGCGTCGCGCACACCGTGCGCGCGCCTCCCGCTCTCGGGCTCGGCGCTTGCGCAAGCCTCGCCCTCCGAGGGGTTTTTGCTAACCCGGTCCGCCGACAGGCTTGACAAATCCAGGGTGGGGTTGACATGTCAAGAGATTGCTCTTGACAAACCCTAATCATCTGCTATAATATTAATGCCGTAAATCTGTAACGGTTCTGTAACGCAGTCTTGTTACGATAATAGCAAAGCCGGCGAAAGCCGGCGGCGCAAAGCTAAGACCCGCTAAGTGAGCGGGGGTCAGGCTGCCGAAAACGATGAAACGCATTCTTGTTAATGCTTTTGCCCCCTTGGCTATTTGGGCTATTACGAAGCGTATAATACGCTTCAGCCCTGCCATGGGGCTTTTTATTGCGTTTTCGGCCGTGAACGCCCTGGCCCAGGGCGGCGGCCAGCCCGGCGCCTTCATGAGCTACGGCGCCGGCGCCCGCGGCCTGGGCATGGGCGGCGCTTTCTTCGCGGTGGCGGACGACGCCTCCGCCTCCTACTGGAACCCCGCGGCCCTGACCCTGCTGGAGCGCAAGGAATTCACCGCCATGCAGGCCACCCTGTTCGAGCAGACCACGCTGAACTTCTTCACCTACGCGCACCCCACCACCACCCGCGGCACCTGGGCCGTCAGCATGACCCAGCTGCAGTCCACCGGTTTCGAGAAGATAGAGATCACCGCCAACCCCGGCGGCGACGAGATCATAGACGTCAGGACCCTCGGCACCTTTGACAGCACCGAGCGCGCCCTCGCCTTCTCCTGGGGCCGCGACGTGTCCGACAAGCTGGCCTTCGGCGTGATGGCCAAGAACATCTCCCGCACCCTGGACACCTCCGCGGACTCCTTCAACGCCATCGACATCGCGATGCTCAACAAGTTCTCCAAGAGCTACCGCGCCGCGGTGGGCATCCAGAACGTCTTCTCCATGGCCTCGGGCGACACCGACGACAAGCTGCCCCTGACCCTCAAGTTCGGCCAGGCCCTCTCGCTCTTCAAGGGCGCCTTGGTGTTCGGTTTCGACATCGCCAAGCCCCAGAATTCCGGCACCCAGTGGCGCTTCGGCGGCGAGTACTGGCTGATGTACTGGAGCGCCCTGCGCTTCGGTGTGCAGGGCTCGCCCGCCATCCAGGAGGCCGATTTCGGCCTCGGCATCAAGTACAAGAACCTGGGCTTCGACATAGCCCAGGGCGTACACGCCCTCGGCACCACCACCCGCTTTTCCGTGACCCTGCGCATGGGCCACTCCAACAAGGCCAAGCACGAGCGCGAAGTGCGCGAGCTGGTCCGCCAGGCCCTGCAGTACTTCAAGTCCGGCTACTTCAGCCGCGCCATGGAGAAGTTCCGCGCGGCCATGGACGCCGACCCCGGCAACGCCGAGATCCGCCGCATGGTGACCCGCCTGCAGGGCGCCGTGGACTACGTACCCGACGCCACCGGCGGCGAGGAAGTGCCCACCCTGACCCGCCGCGGCATCATCGCCTACGTGGACGGCAAGGACATGCGCGCCTCCGTGAACGTGCTGCGCCACGCCTTCAACAAGGACCCGAAGAACGACCGCCTGCTCAGCCTCCTGAACATGGTGGAGAAAGAGGCCGGCGTGAGCGAGCTCACCCGCAAACCCGAGGGCCCCGAGATCTTCACCTACATAGACCAGCGCACCTACGATGCCCGCCAGTCCATCTACGACGGCAAGTACGACCTGGCCATGAAGCGCGCGCAGGACATCCTGGACCTGGAGCCCAACAACGAGACCGCCCTGGAGATCATGGGCAGCGCCTTCTACCTGATGGACCAGAAAGAGAAGGCCAAGGTGATCTGGGAGCGCGTCATAGAGATCAACCCGAACAATACCATGGTGAAGAACTTCCTCAAGCAGGTCCGCTAAATGGAACTAGAGTTTGCGGAGGCAGGGGTATGCCTTCGAAGGGGCCTCACGAACCACGAGCTTGCGTAAGCGCGAGTGGTGAGTGCGAGAGCGCGGCCACGGTGTGGCCGCGCGTACCCGGAGAAGGCGTACCCCTGCCTCCGCCTTATCGCAATAAATGAACTTTTTTGAAACGTTTCTGTAATAAGGTAAAGATAAAATAATTACTGTAATATGAAGACGCTACTGGCAGGCCTGCTGCTCCTGGGGAGCTTCGGGGCGCCGCGGATATACGCCGCGGACGCTCCGGTCAATCCATTGATGGAGACTTCCCTCATGGAGAAGCAGGATTCCCTGCGCCGCGAGACCGAGACCAAGGTCAAGAAGGAGATCCTCGACCCGATCCTCGGGGCCGACAAGTCCTTCGTGTTCGCGGACGTGGAGCTGGAGGTCATCTCCAAGAAGGCCGAGCAGAACAAGGAAGGCATCGGCATCATCCAGAAATACAAGGAGAAGGGCTCCGGCGCCGGCGGCGGCGCGGACACCGATTTCATCCTGCCCGGCATCCCCAAGCCCAAGAGCGTGCTGGGCGACGACAACAAGCGCCCCGAGGCGGCCCAGGGCCAGCAGGCCCAGCAGGCCAAGGGCGTGCAGGAGATCCGCTACGGCCTCGAGACCGAGATCACCCGCTTTCAGATCACCGTCATCCACGACGACCTGCTCTCCAAGGAGTCGCTGAAGATAGCCAGGGACCGCGTGGACGACTTCCTGCTGCCCTATAAGATCCGCAAGAAGGACGCCCCCACGGTGGTGTTTAAGCCCACCAAGTTCAAGGCCGCCAACCCCCTGGACGACCTGAAGCGCCCCTCCGTCTACCTGCCGTTGCTTTACGCCCTGCTTTTCCTTATACTTCTATTGTTCCTGTTCGGCCCGCTCTGGGGCTTCTTCCGCAAATATATCAAGGCGCTGCTGGCCAAGCCAGGCGCCGAGGTCAACATAGACCAGAAGATGGAGGAGGGCGGCGGAGGCGGCGGTGAGGAGGAGGGAAAACAGGAGACCGAAGGCCACCAGAGCATAGACATGAATTTCCTGCAGAAGGAAGCGGAGCCGAAGGAAGACGAGGACGAGAGTATGAAGAAATTTGAACCTTTTACGTACCTGAACGAGGAAAACCTCAAACGGCTCATCTACCTGTTCCTGCTGCGCAAAGAGGACCCGTGGGTGATAGCCGTGGTGCTGAGCTACATGAAGCCCGACCTCTCCAGGCAGGCCCTCTCCATGCTGCCCGTGGAGATGCAGAGCCGCGTGGCGCTGGAGGCCCTGACCGTGCGCCAGGCCACCCGCGAGCAGATAGACGCCATAGACAAGGATATCAAGGAGAACGTGGATTTCGTGATGGGCGGCATAGAGCGCCTGTCCAAGATGCTCGAGGACTCCGACCCGACCACCCGCAAGAACATCATAGAGTACCTCAAGACCCAGAAGCCCGACATCTACGCCAAGGTCAAGCGCATAGTGCTGATGTTCGAGGATATAGTGAACTTCCCGGACCGCGACATGCAGACCATCATCCGCTCGCTGTCCAACGAGGACATAGCGCGCGCCGTGGCCAAGGCGGACCCGGGCATAGTCAACAAGTTCTTCTCCAACATGTCGCAGGGCGCCGTCAACGCCATCAAGGAGATCATGGAGTACTCCGGCGAGATCACCGTGGCCCTGCAGGACGAGGCCCAGACCAAGATCCTGGACGCCGTGAAGACCCTGGAGTCGGAAGGCAAGATCAACGTGCGCCAGGGCAATACCCAGGAAGTCTATATCATAGACGGCGCGGAGATGTCCTCCGGGGACGAGCGCAAGCGCCGCTTCGAGAGCATGTCCGCCCCGAAGGAAGAGGCGCCCGCGGGCCCCACTCCCGAGCAGGCCGAGCAGGCCGCCCAGTACCTGGCCGCCGGCGTGGACATGTACAACCAGGGCAAGCTGCCCGAGGCCCTGCAGTACCTGGAATACGCCTCTTCGCAGAACCCCGGCGACGCTTCCGCCTGGCAGTACCTGGGCACGGTCTATTATTCGCTGCAGCGGGTGGACGAGGCCGTGGCGGCCTACGAGAAGTACGCGAACCTCTCCGGCGACCCGGCCGCGGCCGAATGGCTGACCGGCTTCAAGCAGCAGGTGGGGCGGTAGGGGGGGGACGTTGTTGACTATTTGACTATCTTTAGTCTGCACGATGGATTGAGAGAGGTCACTTAAATAGTCAAATAGGCAACAACGTCCCCAAAATTGTTAACAATCTTGTAACGAAATGGAAACCGAGTTTTTTTAGAATATAGGCAGGAAACTAAAACTTTACTTTAATCATATGGCAGACGAAAAGAAGATAAACAAACCTGGCATGCCCCCGCTTCCCCCGGGCATGTTCAAGCCCAACCTCCCGCCGATGGGGGGAAAACCTTCTTTGCCGCCCGCCGCTCCCGCTTTCGGCGGTATGCCCTCGCCCGGCATGCCGCAGGCGCCTTTCGCGCCCCAGTTCTCCCAGCCCCAGCAGCCGGCGGCCCCCGCCAGGGACGCGGCGGCCGAAGAGGCCGCGCGGATGCAGGAGGAGAAGGACAAGCTGGAGAAGAAGATCAACGACATGGAGAAGCTGCTCTCCCAGGAAAAGGAGAAGGCGCTGCTCGCCACGCTGAAGAACCAGCAGGACGAGGCGCTCTCCTCCCGGGTGGAGTCCTCCCTTAAGGACATACAGGAGAAGATGCGCCGCGACCGCCGCGACCACGAGGTCGAGGAGGAGCGCCTCGGCCTGAAGTCCAAGATCAAGGAACTCGAGACCCGCCTGGCCCAGGAGCGCGAGACCTGGATGCAGACGCTCAAGAACCAGATGTCCGAGCGCGAGATCCAGGGTAAGGACGTCGAAAGCCATTTTATCTACCGCCTGCAGGAGATGGAGCGCCGCTGGCTGGACGAAAAGGCCCAGTGGCAGAAGGAGATAGCCTCCCGCGAGGCCGCCATAGGCCAGCTCAAGTACGCCGACGTGAAGCTGCGCGAGACCGAGGACGAGTTCCGCAAGGTCTCCATGGAGAAATCCATGCTGGAGCGCGATATCTCCAAGATGAAGGACGAGGTGGCTCGCGCCGAGCGCGAGAAGGCCTCCATAGAGTCCTACATAAAGATCATCCCCGAGAAGGAGCGTGAACTGGCCGAACTCAAGAGCGAGAACATCCAGCTGCGCTCGCGCGAGGCCGCCGTGCTTGGCGAGGCGAAGCTCCGCGAGGAAAAGAATAATTTCGAGATAGAGAAGCTGCAGAAGGAGATGGGCCGCCTCCAGGCGGAGCTCGGCTCCATAGCCGACCGCAAGAACCTCGAGAAGAACGAGGAGATCAAGCAGGCGCAGGCCCGCTTTGAAATGCAGCTGCAGGAGAAGGAAAAGATCATCGCCGACGTTTCCGGCGAGAAGGTCCGCGCCGTCTCCGAACTCGTCAAGATCAAGGGGTTCATAGGCCGGGTGCAGGCCATCAACGCCGTCTTGGAGAAAGAGCGCGGCCAGCTGCGCCTCGAGAAGATGCAGCTCGCCCAGAACATGGCCGCCCAGATGGAGGAGATAAAGCGCCTCCAGGCCCAGGGCGACCTCATGAAATCAGCCCACCAGGCCGAACTGGAAGAGCAGGCCAAGCGCCTTACCGCCGAGATAGAGCGCGTCAAGAACGGCTACGCGGCGGAGCTGGCCCGCAAGCACGCGGAAGAGACCGCGGAGCTGGTGCGCTCCCACCAGGAAGAAATTTCCAAGATCGCCGCGGCCAGGCAGATAGAGCTTTCCAAGGCGGCCGCCGCCGCCCGCGACGCCGCCGACAAGACCGTCGCCGAGCGCCAGGCCGAGATGGACGCCCAGCTTTCCCAGCTGCGCACCAAATACGAAAACTCCGCCGAGGAAGCCAAGTCCGCCCTCAGGCGCCAGCTGGAGAACGAGTATTCCTCCCAGCTCAAGGAAACCCGCGACCAGCTCGCCGCCGCGCAGGAAGCCGCGCTGAAGCACGAACTGGAGAACCGCCGCCTCTCCACCATCTCCAGGGACTTCGAGGCCGCCGTGGCCGAGAAGCAGAAAGAATTCCAGGCCCGCCTGTCGCACGCCGAGTCGGAGGCCGCCAGGTTCGCCGCCGAGGCGAACGCGGCCGTGGCCCAGAAGGCCGAGGCCGAGAAGTACGCCCGCGCCATAGAGGCCGAGCGGCAGCGGATGGTAGCCGAGACGGCCGCCCTGCGCGAGCAGTATTCCGTTCTGGCCGCCCAGAAGAACGCCTCCGACGCCGAAACCGCCAGGGGCAGGGAAGCCCTGCAGGCCAAGGAAACGAGTTTGCGCATAGAGAGCGAGAACCGCGCCCGCTTCGAGGCGGAAATGCTGTCCCTCAAACAGAAGATACAGCAGATGGAAATGCAGGCGCAGGAGAACGCCGCGGCGTTCGAAGCCGAACGCTCCGTGTTCATGAGCCAGCAGGCTTCCGCGGAAGCCCAGCGCGACGCGTCCGCCGCCCAGGCGGCGGCGCTGACGGCCGAGATGGAGCGCTACAAGGAACTGGAGAAGTCGCTCGCCGACCGGCTCAAGTGGGCGTTCAAGGGAAAGAAAGCTTAAGGCGCCGCTGAAGCGGCCTGCGGGCGGGGCGGCGGGGGGGCGACCTTACCCGGCCCCGCGCTTTAATTTTAAGTATAATTAATCCGATGATAAAACTGGAAAAACTCAACGGCTCCATGGTGGTCGTGAACGCGGAACTTATAGAGAGCGTGGAAGCCGCGCCGGATACGGTCATCAACCTGGCCACAGGCAACCGCTTCATAGTGAAGGACCCCGTGGACGCGGTCATCGCCAAAGTGGTGGAGTACAAGAAGCAGGTTTACGCCGAGCGCAAGTGCGTCAATCCTCTGGACGCTTTCGAGCGCAAGTAAAGGTTCCCCCGGGAGATCTATGGATATAGCGACATTCAGCGGTATCGTGGTTTTCATGGGCTTCGTGCTGGGCTCGGTCTACCTGCAGGAAGGTATCGCCGGGTTCAAGCCTTTCATGAACATCGAGGCCTTCCTCATCGTCATGGGCGGCACGTTCTGCGCGCTGCTCGTGAACTTCCCGCTCTCCTCCGTGATAGGCTCCACCAAGGTGCTCAAGAAAGTGCTCTCCTCCAAGGGCGAGGACACCTCCAAGCTGGTGTCCACTTTCGTGTCCCTGTCCCAGAAAGCCAAGAAAGAGGGCTTCCTCGCCCTGGAACCCGACGTGAAAGTGATAGACAACGATTTTCTCAAGCGCGGCGTGCAGCTGGTCATAGACGGCGCCGATCACGAGTTCATCCGCAACATGCTCGAGACCGAGATCGACTTCATCCGCGAGCGCCACAAGGCCGGCCGCGAGATCTTCAACGCCCTGGGCACCTACGCCCCGGCGTTCGGCATCATCGGCACGGTGCTGGGCATGATCCTGATGCTTTCCTCCATCGACGACGTGGCCCAGGTGCCGCGCCGCATGGCCCTCGCCCTGGCGGCCGCTTTCTACGGCCTGGCGTCGGGCTACTGGCTCTTCATGCCCATGGGCGGCAAGCTCAAGAACCGCTCCGACGAGGAGCTGTTCGTCAAGGAGATCATCATCCGCGGCGTGCTGCTGCTGCAGAGCGGCGCCACCCCGAGCGTGGTGGAGGCCAACCTGAAGGCCTACCTGGAGCCGGCCAAGCGCAAGACGGTGGCCAAGGAAGCCGCCCCGGCCGCCTGACCTTTTCCCGCCCGGTCTGAACTATGGGTATAAAACTTAGGAACATGATCCCGGAGGACGACAGGCGCGTGGCGCCCGTCGGCGAGCCCGCGCCCCCGTGGATGGTCAATTACGCCGACCTGATGACCGAGCTGGTCTGCTTCTTCGTCATTCTTTACGCCCTCTCCGCCGCCCTCAATAAGGACATGCAGAAGGCCCAGCAGGACGTGCAGGAGATGATCAAAGAGGGCAAGATGGCCGGGCAGGTGCAGATAGACAAGGAAGGCATGCGCATCACGCTCGAAGAGCAGAGCCAGGTGGCCTTCTTCGAGAGCGGCAAGGCCGACCTGACGGACCAGATGAAGCTGCAGATGGACAAGCTGGCCCCGGTGCTCTACAAGCTCGCCGAAAAACACGATATCGTGGTGGAGGGCCACACCGACAACGTGCCCATCGCCACCAAGCAGTTCGCCTCCAACTGGGAACTTTCCACGGCCAGGGCCACCAGCGTGGTCAAGTTCCTGCTCGGTTCCAATTTCATGGCCAAGCGGCTTTCCGCCGTGGGCTACGGCGAGTTCCACCCGATAGTGCCCAACGATTCGGAAGTCAACCGCAAGAAGAACCGCCGGGTGGTGTTCTTCATAAAGACCAATCCCTACCCGGATTCGCCGGCCATGGCCCCGCCCAAGCCTGCCGCCGGCAAGGAACTGACGCCCCCCGCGCCGACGGCCGAGCCGCCGGCCCCGCTTGAGAACGCCCCGGCCCCCGAGGCCGAGGCCCAGCCTGCCGAAGAGGCGCCCGCCGAGGGCGGAGAGTGACCCGGACGGTGATCATCATGCATAAAACTAAATTCCTGTTCCTGCTGCTGCTCGCCCCGGCCCTGACCGGGTGCGGCGGTTTCAAAAAGCTCAAGGTCGTGGATTTCACCGACTCCCGGGTAGGCGACCTGTCGCTGACCAAGAAGGTCATGGGCAAGCGCGAACTGCTGTTCTTCTCGACCGCCAAGATGGGCATGTTCCTGGACGGCAATATCCAGGGCGTGGTGACCGATTACCAGGGCAACCCCATAGAGGGCGTGACCGTGAAGGTGCAGCCCGATACCAGCAAGTCCAAGACCGGCGCGGGCGAGGCGGTGGACGAATACGCCGGCCCCGAGGACAACGCCAACGCCGCCATCAACCTTTCCTTCGCGCCCGGCATCAGCGACACCATGGGGCTCTACAAAATCCACTTCTCCCTGCCGGTGGTGGACGGCGAGGTGGACGTGCGCGGCAAGCTCGTCTATAACCCCGGCTGGGACCAGCAGAAGGTCAACCTGGGCAAGGCCTATGAGCCGCAGATGAAGGAGTCCCCTTTCCGGATGTACTACAACATGGACACCGGCTTCCTGGCTTTCGCCGAAGGCGTGCGCAAGGTCATAGTGCAGCCCGTCGGCGAGGGCCGCGGCCGCCTGCAGGTGCTGCCCGGCTCGCGCGGGCCCGAACCCGCGCAGCCCGCCGGCCAGCAGGCTCCCGCCGGCCAGCAGGCCCCCGCGGACAATAAAGCCGAAGAGGACCTGTTCAAAGGCTTCGATTTCGGCCAGTAATACCGCGGAGGTCCAAAGAAAAGAGGGCTGAATGGCCCTCTTTTTTTGTTCGTCGGGCCGGCCGGGACATTGTTCCGCTCGCCATGACTGCAGGGAACCGTTGCGCGGTTCCCCTCAATCGCTGCGCGATTGAGCCTCCCCTCCCCAAATGGCGCTCGGAACAATGTCCCGGCCGTCCCTCCAGGCCCTAAAATAGATAAAATAACAGCATGAAGAAAGTCGTGGTGGCGATGTCGGGCGGCGTGGATTCGTCCGTGACGGCGGCCCTGCTCAAGGCGGAAGGCTACGAGGTGGTGGGCGTGACGCTGCGGCTGTTCGCCGAGCGCCGCGACGCCGTTAAGTGCTGCGGCGGGGCCGACAGCGCCGCCAAGGCCCGGGCCTCGGCGCAGGCCGTGGGCATACGCCATTATTTCAAGAGCGCCCAGGGGCTCTTCTCCAAGACCGTCATAGACGATTTCGTGGCCACCTACCTCGCGGGCGGCACGCCCAATCCCTGCGTGGAGTGCAACCGCCATTTAAAGTTCTCCTACCTGTTCGACCTGGCCCGCTCCATGGGGGCGGACGCCCTGGCCACGGGGCACTACGCCGTGATAAAGGACGGCCCCGGCGGCCTGGGGCTGTACAGGGGCGTGGACCCGCTCAAGGACCAGAGCTACTTCCTCTATTGCCTCACGCGCCGGCAGCTCGGCGGGGTGCTGTTCCCGCTCGGCGGCCTGACCAAGAAAGAGGTGCGCAAGCTCGCCGCGGAGTTCAAACTGCCCACCGCCTCCGAACCGGAGTCCAACGACATCTGCTTCGTCACGGAAGGGGATTACGCCCATTACCTGCGCAAGTACGCCGGGGTGAAGCCGCGCCCCGGCTACATAGTTGACCAGGCAGGCAAGCGCATAGGCAAGCATAACGGCTTCTTCAATTTCACGCTGGGCCAGCGCCGCGGCACCGGGGTGTACGGCAAGGCCCGGCTTTACGTCACCGCCATCAGGCCCGGGACCAACGAGGTGGTGATGGGCCCGCTGGCGGCCGCGCACAGCTCCGCTTTCCGGGTCAGAGGCCTCAACTGGCTGCTGCCGCCGGCCGGGGGAGAATTCCGGAGCGCGGCGCAGATCCGTTACCGCCACAAGCCGGCGCCCTGCCTGGTGCGGCCCGGGTCGGGCGGCCGCGCGGAAGTTCTGCCGGATGAACCGCAGTTCGCGGTAGCGCCCGGGCAGTCCGTGGTGTTTTACGATGGCAGCAGGGTGCTCGGCGGCGGTATAATAGAGTTATGAGATACGGCACGGAGAGCTTCATATGAAAAAGAAAGTAGGCGTGATCTTCGGCGGCAAGTCCCCGGAACACGAGGTTTCCATAGAGTCCGCCAAGACCGTCTGCGCCGGGCTCGAGAAGGCCGGGTTCAGCGCTCTGCCTATCTACGTTCCCCGCTCCGGAGGCTGGCGGCTGGCCGCCATGAAAGACCTGCTCGCCGGCCGGCCGCTGAAAGGGCCCGTGCTGGAACCTTCGCTGGCGGCGGGCTGCTTCCTGAAAAAAGGCGGCGGCCGCGTAAAGCCCGACGCGCTGTTCCCCATCATCCACGGTTCCACCGGCGAGGACGGCGTGCTGCAGGGCCTGCTGGAACTGCTCGGCGTTCCCTACTCCGGCTGCGGCGTCACCGCCTCGGCCGTGGGCATGGACAAGGTGATCTCCAAGGAGCTGGCCGCGCTCGACGGGGTGCCGGTGCTGCCCCACGTGGTGGTCCGCGCCCACCAGCGGGCCGCCATGGGCCCGCTGCTCAAGAAGGCCGCCCGCCTGGGTTTCCCGCTGTTCGTGAAACCCGTGGCCCAGGGCTCTTCCGTAGGCGTGGCCAAGGTCAAGCGGCTTTCGCAGCTCAGGCCCGCCGTGCTGGACGCTTTCCGCTTCGACAACGCGGTGCTGATAGAGAAAGGCGTGGACCGGGCGAGGGAGATAGTCTGCGGCGTGCTCGGTTCGCCGGCCGGCGCCAAGGCCAGCGTCTGCGGCGAGGTGGTGCCCAAGGGTAAACATGAATTCTTCGACTACGAGGCCAAGTACCTCGACGACGACGGCATGGACTTCCTGCTGCCGGCCCCGCTGGCCGCGCCGGTGGCCGCGCGCCTGCGCGAACTGGCCGTAAGGATCTTCCTGGCGCTGGGCGGGTCGGGCATGGCCAGGGTGGATTTCTTCGTGGACCCGAAGAACGAACGGAAGGTCTATTTCTGCGAGATCAACACCCTGCCCGGCTTCACCTCCCATAGTCTCTATCCGCGCCTCTGGGCCAAGACCGGCCTGAAGCCGGAGCGGGTCCTGAAGGAGCTGGTCCGCATAGGCGAGCGCGGCCTGGCCGCCCGCCGCCGCCTCACTACCGCCAGGAAATAAAAAAACCCCCGCCGGTGGGCGGGGGTTTTCCAGGGAGCCGGGGATCATTCCCCGGCTTCTTCGTCTTCGTCTTCATATTCGTATTCGTACTCGTCTTCCTCCGGAGCCGGAGCGGCCTTTTTCACCGGGGCCTTTTTAACCTGCGCCGCGGGTTTCCTGGCCTGAGTCCGCTTGCCGGCCCCGGCACGCGAGCCTCGCTTGGTTACGGTCAGCTGTTTGGGGGGAAGTTGGCCGGCCAGGGCTTCCAGCGCCTCTGTGCCGTGCGCGTCGGCGGGCAGCAGCGTCTTCTTGCCGTAGTCGGCTACGAACGTGTACGCCAGGCTGCCGGCTTTGGAGGGGATCACGGCCGCTATCTCGAAGATATTCTCCACTCCCTGCTTTACCTTCCAGTCCACCCGGGCGTAGTCGCCTCCGGCGGCCTTGGAAAGTTCCACCAGCTTATCCTCCAGGGTAGGGCCGTCCTGCTTGAGCTTGTAGGTGCGCGTGAAGTAAACGATCTCGGGCGAGATGTCCTTCGCGGGCTGTATGGGCGCGGCCTGCTCCTGTCCAGCGGCTTGGCCCTGTAATTCCTTGATAGCCGCGGCGGCCTGCTGTTCGGCGGCCGCCTGCTCCGCTGCCTGCTGCTCCGCGGAAGGCGCCGGAGCGGCGCTCTGTACGAAAGGCAGCGGGAAGGGGATGAAAGGCGTGGCGTCGAAAACGCCGAAATTTTTCAGACCGATGACGGCGCCCAGGGCCACGGCCGCCAGCAGGACCAAAGTGATGACCAGCCGCCCGAACTTCTTGAACACGGCGGCCAGCTTCGAGCGCTTGCTGCCTGTGTCTACTATCGCGGGCGCCGCTTCCGGCTCTGCTTTGGGTTTTTCCTCGGCCGCGGCCGCGGTCGCGCCGAAGATGGTGCGGCCGCTGGGTTCTTTGGCCTGCGCGGGAGCGATGGAGGCGGGCTGGGGGGAGGCGGCGGGCGCACCGCCTTTCATGGAGGCCTTGATGTCTCCCAGTGAACTTTCCAGGTAGGCCAGCTTGTCCATTATCTCGCGCTGGAACTGCTGGTTCTTAATGGAAGAGATCACCTCTCCCATCTGGTCCAGCTTCATGCGCAGAGGGTCCACAAGGGCGGAAATATCCTGGCGGGAAACGGCGTTCTTCTCCAGGGCTTCCAGTTTGCGCAGCAGCGCTCCGCTGTCGCCGGCCGGGGCGGCGCCCGCGGCGGCTGGTTCCGGCGCGGGGGCAGGGACGGGGGCGGCCTCCGGGGCCGCGGCGGACGGAGTGGGGAAAGCCGCGCGGTTGAAAGTCTCCATCTCAGGGGGGCGGGCGGCGCCTATCTGGGCCGCCGAGGTGGGCGTGAAGGTTTCCATTTCCGGGGGCCTGCCGCCCTCCGGCGCGGCCGCGGGGAAGGCCTCCTCGGCTTTGCGGGTGACCTGCGAGAGGGTGAGGGGGTCGAAACTCGCGGAGTTCTGCTGGACGGGCTGGCTTTCCTGGGCCGGGGCGGGAGCGGCGGCGGGGGCCTTGCCGAGGCGGTTCGCCTGGATCTCCACCCCGCTGAATTTATGGTCCGAGGGGGCTACCGGGTCTATGGAGGAGGCGGTAAGGGGTTTGAAGGCCAGGGGCGCGGCGCCCGGCAGCGGGGAACCGGGAGCGGCGGCCGCCGGCGGGGCGGCGGCGGGCTTGGGAGAGGAGGCGCCGCCTGACGCTATCAGCGCGGAAAGTTCCGGGTAGGTGGAGGCTTCCTTCCAGTCCTCGGTCTTTTCGCCTACGGGGGTCTGCGGACAGACCAGCAGGGAGGGTGAAAAGTTCGGCAGCTCGAGCAATTTCTCTTTCTCGAACGGGCCGAGGATCTCGTTATTCACGTATGCCCAGTATTTCATAGCGCTGTCTCCATATAGCCGCGGCAGGGGCCGGGCTGAAAAGGAATTATGCTTTTATCACTATCTAATTCTACCGGAGGCCTGTTACGGAAATAATAACTAATAGTTAAATAGTTTAAGCGGTAAATTGTACAATGGCGTTATGGATAACAAGGTCCTGCGCATCCTTATCTACATTTTTTCCGGGCTGATAGCGGTGTTTTCCCTGCTCATGCTGGTCAATTTCGCGGGCAGCCTGGCCGGCCGCCCCGGGGAGCTGCCCGGCCAGGAAGGCGCCGGCAAGCCGCCCAGCGCCGAGGCCCTCGCGCAGCAGGCGCTGGAATCCGCCAAGCTGGGCGGCGGGGCCAGGGCCTCCATGATCCCCGGCTACAGGCAGGGGCTGTCCAGCGGCGCGGTCAAGACCGAAGGCGCCATCATGCTGGTCAAGGACGCGTCCTTCGGCGGCGTGCTGGAGGAGCCCAAGGGCCTGATGGAGACGCTTAACGAGCTGGGCGGCGGCGACAAGCGCAAACCCGCCCCGGTGGCCCTCAAGGATTCCGACCTGGATAAAAAGATCGACATAGGCGGCGACCCTGGCAAGGAGCCGAAGCTGGCCGGGCAGGCCATGCCCGAACTGGGCCGCCGGCCGGGCCAGGAGGGCGTCACCCTGCTGAAGGCCCCGGTGGATTTTAAGCTTTTTAAAAGTTCCGAGACCTGGTCCGCTTTCTCCGCCTCGCGCAAGTGCCGGGCCGAGACTTCCGTCTCCGAAGGCCTCAAGCCCGCCCCGTCCTCCTTCGCGGCCCCTGATTTCGCGAAGGATTCCGTGGTAGTGCTGGTGTCCCTGTCGGACCTGCCCAACGGCATCTTCAAGATAGTGAAAGTGGAGAAGGCCGGCAAGGAACTGGTGGTAAACTACCGCGTGGACCCGCTGGCTATGGCGGCCGGGGCCGAGACCGACCAGCACGATTTCTATTCCGGCGCCGTCATCCCGGCAGGCCTCAGGGTAAAGCTCACGCAGGTGCCCTGACCGTCAGTTCTGTATCTTCTTCCTGAAAAAACCCGTCTTTTCCTCGGTGAAACCGAGCCGGCGCAGGTACGCCGCGTGCCGCGGCGAGCCGCTCACGGCGGTGAAGTCCGTGAAGCCGCCGAAGGTCTCGGCGTTCTGCGGCCTGTTGAACAGGTAGCGGGCGCTCTTGAGGTCGCGGTAATCTTCGGCCACGTAATCCAGGTGCACGCGCACGTCGGGGCGTTCCTCGGTGTAGATGAAGAGCCCCACCGGCAGCAGGTTGCGCAGGATGAAGACGCAGCGCGGCGCCTTCAGCGCCGCCAGGTCGAAGTCGGGGAAGAACTGCCAGATGCCCCGCCCGTGGTAGGCCAGGAAATTCTTCAGCAACGGGTCGCCGGTGCCCACCTCCATCAGCTTGAAATCGTCCTTCACTGACTTGAGGCGGATGATGTGCCACAGGTCTATGACCGCCACGAAAAGGTTGACGGCCAGCACCGGCCAGGCCCCGGCGAGCCAGGCGTAGATCACGAAGACGGCCGCGCCGGCCAGGTTCAGGACCCGCAGGCGCAGTACGTTGCTGGTGAGCAGCGATACGGCCACCAGGGCCGAAGCCGCGTAACCTATTATTTCCGTCATGCTTTATCCGCCTTTGGCCAGGCGCGCCGCGAAGAGCGCGGCGGCCTTCATGCCGGCCGGGTCCGCCCGGCGCTTGCCGGCTATGTCGAAAGCTGTGCCGTGGGCCGGCGAGGTGCGGGGGAAAGAGAGGCCCCAGGTCCAGTGCACGGCCGGCCCGCCGGGCGCGGTCTTGAGCGGCGCCAGCGCCTGGTCGTGGTAGAGGGCCAGCAGGCCGTCGCTGCGGCCCGCCAGGTGGGCCGCCCAGGCGGCGTCGGAGGGAACGGGGTCGCTTATCCGCAGCCCGCGGCGCCGCAGGGCGGCCGCCGCCGGCCGCAGCACGCGCAGTTCTTCGGTGCCTATCACCCCGCCGTCGCCGGCGTGGGGGTTGAGGGCGCAGAGCGTTATGGAAGGGTTCTTTTTTCCGAGCCGGCGCAGGGCGCCCGCGAACAGGGCGGCTTTCTCCTCCACCAGTTCCTTCGTGATCTTGCGGCTCAGGTCCTTGACGGGCAGGTGCTCCGTGACCAGCGCGGCGTTCACCCGGCCGCGCGAGAACAGCATCAGCGGCTCGCGCCGCTCCAGCAGCCGGAACAGGTCGGTATGGGCGGGGGCCGGAGACTTTGCCAGAGCCCAGGCCTCCTTGGAGACGGGGGCCGTGACGAGCGCGCCGAAAAAGCCGGAGCGCATCAGCCGCGCCGCGAGCATGACCGCGGCGAGCGAGGCCAGGCCGCCGGCCCTGGTGGGGCGGGGGCGCGGGAAGTCCGGCGCCACGGCGTTCACCGGGATGAGCGGGCAGAGGGCCGCCGTCCAGCCCGCGCGGCCCAGCGCCGCCGCGTCGCCTATAACGTAAAGCGAACAGGCCCTGCGCACGGCGGGGTCTTTAAGGGTTTTTACCGTTATTTCCGGGCCGATCCCGAGCGGGTCGCCGGCGGTTATCAGGATGGAAGGTTTCAAATGGGCGCGGGAGGGGCCGGAACCCCTCCCGCCTCCGGGGTTACTTTTTTTCGCCGAGGAAGATCTGTATCTTGGCGTCCTTGCGCAGCTCCTTGAGATAGCTGCCCAGCTCGACCGCGAAGGAGTTCTGCGAGAGGACCTGCTCCAGGTCGTCCTTGACGGCCTCGTAGCGCAGCTTCTGCGCCGCGCGCTTCTCTTCGAGGCGCAGGATATGCCAGCCGAATTTGCTCTCCACCGGCTGGGAATTATCGCCTACCTGCAGCTTGAAGGCGGCGGCTTCCACTTCCGGGGGCAGCATGCCCTTTACGATGTAGCCGAGGTCGCCGGCCCGTTTGGCGCTCTCCGGGTCGTCGGAATTCTTCTCCACGGCGTCGTCGAAGTCGAGATTCCCGTCGAGGTCTTTGCGGACCGACCTGGCCTTGTCCTGGGCGGCTTTCTTCTCGGCCGGCGTGGCGCCTTCCTTCACCTTCACCAGGATGTGGCGCAGGCGCAGGCGCTCGGAGGTGAGCTCCTTGAAGCGGCCGGCTACGGCCAGCAGGTCCTGCATGGCCTCTTCGTCCAGGCCGGTGATCTTGGCCTCTTCGCCCTTGAGCACCAGCTGGATGTTGTTGAAATAGGCGCGGGTCTCGGCGTCGCCGGGCATTTTGGCGCGGGCGCGGATGGTGTCCTGCACGAGTTTCTGCACCATCAGCTGTTTGCGGATGCGCTCGCGGAACTCTTCCATGGTCACGCCTTCGCGTTTGAGCTCCTCGCGGAAAGCCGCCTCGGCCTTCTCGGGGCTGAGCTGCTCGCCCGCGGGCGAGCGGGAGAAGCGCTTGCGGATCTCGCCCACGCCGGTCTCCAGTTCGCGCTCATAGACCTTTATTTTCAGGGTCTCGGCCTTCTGCCGCAGCAGGGCCTCGTCCACGAGCTTATCCAGGGCGGCTTTTTCCAGCTGCTCCGCGGCGTTCTTCTGCTTGAAGAAGTCGGGCATGGCCGCGGCGTACTGCTCGGCCAGGGCCTCCTTGGTCCGGTTGTATTCGGAAACGGTCACCGGTTCGTTGTTGACCCGGGCGGCCAGGTCTTCCACCACGGCCGCGGCCGCGGGAGCCGCGCAGGCGCATAGCGCCGCCGCCAGCAGGGTTCTATTTATAGTTCTCATCAAGTACCTCCACTTTAGCTTTCTCCTGGAACTTGGCCAGGTAGGTGTCGAATTTTTTCTTCTCCAGGATCTTGCGGACCCGCTCCACGGACTCCGAAAGGGGGACCCTGTCCTGGGCCAGCTTCTTGAGGATGTGGTAGCCGAGCGGCGTTTTTACTATGCCCTGCACCTCGCCCACGCGCATCTTAAAGGCCATGTCCTCCAGCTCCGGCATGAATTCGCCGAACATCACGGGGGGCAGGCGCACGGTTTCCTTGTCCAGGGAGAATTCCCTGGCGGTCCGGTCGAAATCGGAGCCGGCCTTGATCTTGCGTATCACTTTCTCCGCTTCTTCGTAGCTGGGCAGCAGGATATGGGCCAGCGTGACCGTGTTGGGATGCTTCTGGTAATACTCCTCCACCTCGGCGTCGGAGACCTTCAGCTCGTTGTCGCGCATGTCCTCCACCCACATCTTGGTGAGCGTGAAATCCCTGTACTCCTCCAGCATCTCCCTCATTTCGGCCTCTTTCTGCTTCATCCGGGCCTTGTAGTCCTTGCCGGAGGCCACGCGGCTCTTGCGGGCCGCCATCAGCATCAGGCGCTCGTGGATGAGCACGTCCAGGAACTGCCGCCGGCCGGGCTTGGTGGCCAGATAGACCTGGGCGGAGGGGCTGATCTCCATGAATTTCTGCTGCAGGTAGGTCTCGGTGATCTTCTCGGAGCCGACCTTCGCCACTACCTTGCCGCCGGGGCCGTCGCAGCCGGCGGCCAGCAGGGCCGCCAGGGCCGTAAAGAGGAGTCTTTTCATATGACGTTAAATCTATCATTTTAGCCTTACGGCGGGCAATCCGCGGGGGGGGCGGCTCGCGGGGGCCGCCGGCCTTGTTATATAATCAGATGATGGACTTCCTTAAACGGTTCCTGGATTACCTTGACGGCCTCACCGCCCGCGAGCTGGTGCTGAAGACGGTTTACGCCATAGGCGCGGCCTCGGCCGTGCTGATCCTGGTGTCCGCCCTGCTGATGCGCAAGGTGCTCTCCGATATCCCCTCGGTGGACAAACTGGACGAATACACCCCGTCCCTGACCACCTACGTTTACGATATCAACAACCAGGTGATAGCCGAATTCTCCGTGGAGAAGCGGGCCATCCTGCCGTTGTCGCGCATCCCGGTGGACATGCAGAACGCCGTGATAGCCATGGAAGACCAGAACTTCTTCCGCCATTGGGGCATTTCCCCGCGGGGCATCCTGCGCGCGCTCCTGCGCGACATCCTGCACCGGCGCAGCGCCCAGGGCGGTTCCACGCTGACGCAGCAGCTCTCCAAGCTCATTTTCCTGAAGCCCGAAAAGACCATCACCCGCAAGATCAAGGAGATGATCCTGGCGCTGCAGATAGAGCGGAATTTTTCCAAGCAGGAAATACTCGCCCTTTACCTGAACCAGATCTATTTCGGCAGCGGCGTTTACGGGGTGCAGTCCGCCTCCAAACTCTACTTCGGCAAGGACGTCAGTGAAATGACCCTGGGCGAATGCGCCCTGCTCACCGGGCTCATCCCGTCGCCGGAACGCTTCTCGCCTTTCAATAACCCGGACCGGGCCAAGCAGCGCCGCCGGCTGGTGCTGCAGCGCATGCTGGCCGAGAATTTCATAGACGCCAAGGAGGCGGAGGCCGCGGCGGCGGAGCCCATTCCCGCCGAGAAGTCCACTCTCTTCGCCAGCCACGCCGCCTATTTCGTGGAGTACGTGCGCCAGCAGCTCGAACCGAAGTACGGCGTCGCCCAATTGTGGAAGGGCGGCATGAAGATCTACACCACCCTGGACCTGACCATGCAGGTCCCCGCCGAGGAGATCATGGAGAAGTACCTGGCCCGGTACGACGAGGCCGCCGCCAAGAACAGGGCCGCCGCGCCCCAGCCCGAGGCCGCGGACGGCGTGGAGAAGTCCTCGGTCTCGCTGCAGGGAGGGTTCGTCATCCTGGACAACCGCACCGGGGCCATCAAGGCCATGATCGGCGGCCGCAATTACCGCGACAGCAAGTTCAACCGCGTCACCCAGGCCGCGCGCCAGGCCGGGTCCACGTTCAAGCCTTTCGTCTGGATGGCCTCGCTCATGAACGGCTATACCCCCGCGAGCATCGTGGAAGACTCCCCGATGGCCTACTACTACGACGGCAAGGACTGGCGCCTGCTCGAGGGAGCCACCGACCAGTACGCCATCGACCTGGCCATTCAGCCCTTCATCGGCAACAAGGATTTCAAGATCTGGGTGCCTAACAACTACGACGGCAAGACCCAGGGCCGCATCACCTTGCGGCGCGGCCTGGAGCAGTCCCGCAACCTGTCCTCCATCTACCTGGTAACTCGCGTGGGGCCCACCCTGGTGGCCGACGTGGCCCACCGGGCCGGCATCAAGCGCAACCTGGAGGCGGTGCCCTCCATCGGCCTCGGCACCTCGCTGGTCACGCCGCTGGAGATGGCCAGTTCCTTCTCCACTTTCGCCAACGGCGGCATCCACGTGGCGCCCTTCGGCGTGCTGCGCGTGACCGACAACCAGGGCCGCGTGCTGGAAGAGTCCGTGCCCGAAGAGACCGAGAGTTTCTCGCCGCAGCTTTCCTACGTGCTGGTGAACATGATGAAGGGCGTGGTGCAGCGCGGCACCGGCGCGGCGGCCGCCCGCCTGCGGCGCCCCATAGCCGGCAAGACCGGCACCAGCCAGGACTCCAAGGATATGTGGTTCGTAGGCATGACGCCGGACCTGACCGCCGGCGCCTGGATGGGTTACGACGATTTCATGTCCCTGCCGATGAAGGACTGGACCGGCGGCGGCACCGTGGTGCCGTGGTGGGCCGAGATCATGGAAACGGTGCTCAAGGAGCAGCCGGTGCGGGACTTCCCGGTGCCCGACGGCATCACTTTCGTGACGGTGGACCAGGGGACCGGAAAGCTGGCCCTGCCCACCTGCAAGAAGAAGATCCTGGAATCTTTCATAAAAGGCACCGAGCCAAAAGAATTCTGCGACGCCGTTCACTAAAATAGGGACAGACACCTATTTCCAGCCCGGACCGTAGGAGGGTATTTCCTAATTTGCGCTTATTTTTTAAGAGCATTTTGTTTTGCTGCGGTTGGGGGAAATAGGTGTCTGTCCCTATTTATAGACGCGAGGGATCTTGGCGTTGGCGGCGGTGCGGCGGACGTGCAGGGCCACGGCGGTACCCGGTTTCGCTTCGGGGATGTCCGTGACGTCCAGCAGGGTGTGGGCTATACCGGCGCGGCCGGTGAAATAGGCCCGGCGCCCGTTGATGACGCCCCAGTAGCGGAACCCCGCCGCGATGCGGATCTGGTCTTCCGTGGGCTCCATAGTGAGACCGTCGGAGTAGCCGGCCGGGATGGTGGCCACGCGCATGGCCCGGGGCGCGGTGAATTCCGCGCAGTAGCCCAGCGCCTCGCCTTTCTTCACGTTCCTTACCGAAATTATGCGCGCGTAGAACTGCCAGGGGCGCCCGAGGCCGGGCAGGGGCGGGCCCTGCCGCTTTTTGCGGTACACGTCGGTAGGATAGATGCCGTACATCAGGTTGCCGGCGCGGACCATGTCCAGCTGCCAGTGCGGGAAATCGCTCAGGATGGAGCTGTTGGCCGCGTGCGCCTTCAGGCCCGGGGCCAGCGCCCGGAGTTCCCCGGCCAGCGCGCTGAAACCGGAAAGTTTTTCTTCGGCCTCGGTCATGTTCTGGGCGGGGCGGTAGGCAAGGTGGGCCGACAGCCAGGCGGGCACCGCCTTTCGGAATTTTAAAGCTTTCTTAAGGAAGCCGGCGGCCTCTTCGGGTTTGACGCCCCAGCGGCCAAGCCCCTGGTCTATGTCTATGGTATAGCGTACCGGCTCTTTTGCCGCCCGGTCCAGCGCGCGCACAAGTTCCAGGGAATCCACGGCGGGGAATAGACGTTCCCGGGCTATTATGGCGGCTTCTTCCGGCAGGGAGGGGGCGAGCAGGTGTATTTTTGCGCGGGGCAGTTCGGCGCGCAGGGCCGCTCCTTCCTCCGCGGTCAGGACGCCCAGGCAGTCCGCGCCGTTGGCGATGGCGGTCTTGGAGACCCTGGCCGCGCCGTGGCCGTAGGCGTCGGCCTTCACTACGGCCATCAGGGCCGTGCCGGGATGCAGGGCTTTCTTTATGGCTCGGACGTTGCCGGCCAGAGTTTTCAGATCTATTTCAACCCATTTCAGCATAGAGCGGCCTCACGACAAAATTATATCATTAAGCGGATGAGCGAGAAGTTCGTGCGGGGTACCCCCAACATAAGCGCCAAAGCGTGGTTCGCGCTCGGCGAGTACGCCCGCGCGCCCGGCCAGCTGCTGGTCGGGGCCGCCGGCGAACAGGACCTGGATACCTGGCAGCACGCCTTTAAATCCCTCGCCGGGCTGGTCCCCGGGCTGCCGCCTTTCGTGGTCTGCCTCTGGGGCGCGGACCTCTCCGAGCGGGCCAGGGCCATGCGCGCCCTCTATTCTCCCGAAGCCGGCCTGAACTACGTGCATATCGCCTCTCCGGAGGCGCTCTCCGAAGCGCTGATGGCCGAGACCGAGTATTCGGACCTGCGCTTCTCCTTCAAACAGGGTTACGATTACGAACGCGCCGCCGTGCTGGACCGCTTCCTGAAGGCGGGTTACGAGCGCGTCTCCTTCGTGGAAGAGCGGGGCCAGTTCGCCGCCCGCGGCTCGGTGGTGGATTTTTATCCGCCCGGCTTCGACAAGCCCGTGCGCTTGTTCTTTTCCGACAGGAAGCTCGAGAGCGTGCGCTATTTCGAGATAGACACCCAGCATACCTCCGACTTCCTGCTTAACGTGGAAGTGCCGCCCAATATTTTCGGCGGGCCCGGCAAGCCGCTGTACGCCCGCGCCGGAGCCGGCTGGCTGGTTTTCCTGGACGCGCCCCTGCCGGAGGGGGCGGCGGTAGAAGCCGCGGTCTGGAGTTTCGCGGCCCTGCCCGGCGAGGAGGGTACGGATTTCGGCGCGGTCTCCAACCTTAATTTTAATTCCGATATCGCCATCCTGGCCGGGGAACTGCGCCGCCTGAAGAAGGCCGGCCTGAAAACCACGCTCTTCTGCATAAACCGCGGCGAGACCGAGCGCGTGGCCGAGTCGCTGGCCGACGCCGGCGCCGGCGGGCTGGTGGCCATCTCCACTGGCTACATCGCCGAGGGCTTTACGCACGCCCCGTCGAAGACGGCGGTGATCACTTCTTCCGAGCTTTTCCGGCGCCGCTACCGCTTCGACCCGGCGTCCATCAAGCCCAAGAACAAATTCTTTAAGTGGACCGACCTGAAGGTCGGGGACTTCATAGTGCACGAGGATTACGGCGTGGGCCGCTACCTCGGCATCAAGAAGGCCTTCTTCCGCGACCGCTGGGGCAACCAGGTGGAGGACTCCGACTGCCTCTACCTGGAATACGCGCGCGGCGACAAGCTTCTGGTGCCGCTGCACGACTTCAGCCGCGTGCAGAAATATATCAGCTCCGAGGGCAAGGCCCCGCGCCTCTCCCACATGGACACCAAGACCTGGACAGAGATGAAGACCCGGGTGAAGGCCGAGGTTGAGGCGCTGGCACTGGATATTTTGAAGCTCGAGGCGGAGCGCGCCGCGCTCAAGACCGCGGCCCTGCCGCATGGCGGCCACCTCGAGGACGAGTTCGCCGCCTCCTTCCCCTTCGACGAAACCCCCGACCAGGCCCGCGCCATCGCCGAGGTGCTGGAGGACCTCTCCAAAGAGTTGCCTATGAACCGGCTGGTGGCCGGCGACGTGGGCTTCGGCAAGACCGAGGTGGCCATGCGCGCCGCCATGCGCGCGGTGGCCAACGGCCGCCAGGCCGCGGTGCTGGTGCCCACCACCATCCTCGCCGACCAGCATCACCGCAATTTCACCAAGCGCTTCGCCGGTTTCCCGGTGAATATCCGCGTGATCTCTCGCTTCGTGCCGCCGGCCGAACAGAAGAAGATCCTGAAAGAGCTGGCCGCCGGCAAGGTGGATATTATCGTGGGCACGCACCGCCTGCTGCAGAAGGACGTGGTTTTCGCAGGGCTGGGCGTGATGATAGCCGACGAAGAGCACCGCTTCGGCGTGAAGGACAAGGACAAGATCAAGGCCGCCGCCAAAGGCGTGCACTGCCTGCTCATGAGCGCCACGCCCATCCCGCGCACCCTGTACCAGTCGCTCTCCTCGCTCAAGGCCATGTCGGTCATAGAAAGCGCGCCGGTGGGCCGGCAGGCCATTTCCACTTTCGTGCGCCCGTTCACCGAAAAGGGCGCGGCCGAGGCCGTGACCTATGAACTGGCCCGGGGCGGCCAGGTGTATTATGTGCACAACAGGGTGGAGACCATAGACAGCCGCGCCGCCTACCTCAAGCGCCTGATGCCGGAGCTGCGCGTGGCGGTGATACACGGCCAGATGAAGGCCGAGGCAGTGGAAAAGCACATGTGGGATTTCCTGAACCGCAAATACGACGTGCTGATGGCCACCACGATAATCGAGTCAGGCATAGACATCCCCACGGTCAATACGCTGATAGTGGAGAACGCCCACGAGATGGGCCTGGCGCAGCTCTACCAGCTGCGCGGCCGCATAGGCCGAGAGAAGCAGAAGGCCTATTGTTTCCTTTATTACCCCGGCTGGATGAAGAAAGGCGGACAGAAACTGCTGAAGAAGGCCGAGCTGATAGCGCCGCCGCCGGACGACGAGAAGAAGGAGATAAGCGAAGTGGCGGTAAAACGCCTTTCGGCGCTGGAGGAATTCACCGAGCTGGGCTCGGGTTTCCGCCTGGCCATGCGCGACCTGGAGATCCGCGGCGCCGGCGAGCTGCTGGGCCTGCGCCAGCACGGCTTCATAAATTCCATAGGCCTTGAGATGTACATCAAGCTGCTCAACGGCGAGATAGACCGCATCAAGGGCCGCGCCGGCGCGGCCGAGCTGCCCGAGCCCAAGATGGACATCCTTGTGCCGGCCTTCATCCCCGAGGATTACGTGGGCGACGACATGGAGCGGCTTAACTTCTACAAGAAACTGCTCAACGCCAAGGAGGCGGAGCTGGCCGGGGTCATGAAGGGCTTCGAGGATATTTCCGGCCCCGCGCCGGGGCCGCTGAAGAACCTGGTGGAGATCATCCGCCTGAAGAAGGCGCTGGCCCGCAAGTCGGTGCGGTCCGTAACGCAGAAAGATTCTGATCTTGAAATATTTTTCCTGCCCGGCGCCGCGGTGCCGCCCGGGGCCATCGCCGGCTGGCGCAAGGCCTTCGGCGACCGGCTCTCCTTCCTGCCGTCCAAGTCGGGCGACGGCATAAAGATCACGGCCGTAGACGACCCGCTGTCGGAGGTCGCGCTCGCGGCCGCCGCCCTGGGCGGGGAAAAATAACGGGGGAGTTTACCTGACGCTGTCGCCCGGCAGCAGGCGCTGCGGGATGTTACTGAAAGAGGCCGCGCTGCCGCGGTCGAAATCCAATATCCAGGCCCGGTCGAAGATCTCGTCCGGCCATTCCACGGGAAGAACCTTCAGGAGCTTCTGTGAAGCCCCGCTTTCCTCGGCCAGGTCGCGGACGGCGTCCACCAGTGCGGCGTGCTGCCAGCACACCAGCACCATTCTGCCTTCGTAGGCCGGGTTTTGCATGATGCTGCGGGCCAGTTTGCGGGTCTCGCCGCGGGTGAAATCCTTATTTATGGCGAGCCGTACGGCTTTCGCCAGCGGGGTTACGGTCTGGATGGAGCGGATGGAACTGTCTTCGTGCTTGGGGGCAGCCGCGTAGATGGCGGCCGGCGGGCCGTAGCGGGTGACGGCCGGCTCGGAGAGGAAGAACTTCACCAGCGCCTGCGCGCGGCGGAAACCCTGCTCGCTCAGTTCGTTGCTGTTGCCGGGCTTTTCCGCGTGGCGGATGAAGATCACCTGCGCGGGCGCGGCGAAAGCCGCCGCGGAACAGAACAGCGCGGCCGCGGCGAAGGCCGCTGAGAGAAGGAGTTTCCTCATCCTTAGTATCGTAGCAGTATATGGAGGGGGCTGGATGAAGCGAACGGCCCAGCCGCCCGCCGTCTTTTGGCCCGCCCGGGGTGGGCCCTTGGGCGGTCAGCCGCGGGAGATCTCCACCACGGTCTTTATCTCTTCGGCCTGGTCCTTGAAGACGCCGGCCGCTTTTTCCAGCGGCACGCGCGAAGTGAAAAGTTTCTGCAGCAGGCCGGGGAACAGGGAATTTATCCGCTCCAGGTAAGCCAGCCCGTTCTCGAAATCCACCCGGTTGGCGTTCACCGTGCCGAACACCGCCCGGTTGCCCAGCACCAGCTCGCGGTTGAGCCTCGCGGCGTCCACGTGCTTGGCCGAAGACCCGCCGGTGACGCTGGTCAGGCAGACGGCGCCGTTGATGGCGGCCGCGCCTAGGCAGTCCAGGGCCGCGTCGGCGCTGCCGGTGGCCTCGAACACCAGGTCGAACAGGCCGTACTTTGCCGCCAGGTCGGGAATGGGGGTTTGCGCTGTGCTGACATAGCGCGCGCCGCAGGCTTCGGCGATGCCGGCTTTCAGCGAGCCGGCCGGCCGGCGGGCCACTACCACGGTTTCCCGCCCCTGCGCGCGCAGGGTCAGGGCGGCCAGCAGGCCGATGGGGCCGGCGCCCAGCACCAGCGCCTTCTTCGGCTCCCAGGCGAGGCGGCCTTGTATGAGCCCGGCCTGACGCAGGCCCTTGGCCACCACGCTCATGGGCTCGGCCAGCACGGCGTAGGGGCGCGCCTCGGGCTTTATCGGCACCAGGTAGGCGGGGGACTCGGCGATATACTCGCAGAGCATGCCGTTCAAACCTTTTATCCCGCGTTCGGTGAAATTGCCGGTAGAGCACATGTCTGGGCTGCCGCCCAGGCAGTTGGCGCAGCCGCCGCAGGAGCGGCGCACCATGGGCACCACCAGGCCGCCGTCCTCCAGCCGGCCCAGCGCCTCATGTCCCAGCACCAGGGACGCGGAGCCGGCCGGCGGCTCCCCGTAAAGGCCCTCGAAGATCTCCACGTCGGTGCGGCAGATCCCGGCTTCCAGGAGTTTTACCAGGACTTCGCCGGGCGCCGGGACGGGGGCGGGCACTTCCTCGAAGCGGACGCTGCCGGGTTTCAGGGGGGTAATGGTTATGGATTTCATAGGCGCTCGTTTCTATTGTATCATAGCGCTTGCCGGGTTTTAAGCGCGCGAAGAAATATGACGCAACACGAAAAAAAGACAGGAACGCCCCACGAAATGAGCGCGCAGAGCCGCAACGAGGCCTGCGATTTTGCCGTGGACGTGGGCCTGTACTCCAACGTTTTCCTGGCCCTGCTCAAGACCATAGTCGGCATAGCCGGCCACAGCGCCGCCCTGCTCGCCGACGGCATCAACTCCACTTCCGATTTCGTCTATTACGTGGCGGTAAAGATCTTCGTGCGGCTGTCGCGCATGCCTCCCGACGACGAGCACCCTTACGGCCACAGCCAGTTCGAGACCATAGCGGCGCTGGTGGTCGGGGCTTTCATCATCACCACGGGCGTGGCCATTTTTTGGGAGTCGGCCGACCGGGGCTGGCACCTCTATACCGGCGCCACCGAGGCCTCGGCCATCTCCATCTACGCCCTGTGGACCGCGCTGTTCACCATAGCCCTCAAGATAGGCCTGGCCATAAAGACCAGGAGCATAGGCGAGGCCACCCGCAATCCCGTGGTGTCGGCCCTGGCCAAGGACCACGTTAACGACATCATGGCCTCTTCGTCCGCAGCCATAGGCATAGTCCTGGCCCTGGCCGGCTATTCCTGGGTGGACCCGCTGGCCGGGGCGGTGGTGTCCCTGTTCATCCTCAAGACCGGCATAGGCATCCTCAAGGATTCTGCCATGGAGCTTATGGATACGGTGCCCGGCAAGGAGCTGGACGCGGAAATGCGCGCCGCGCTGGCGGCGGTGCCGGGCGTGAAAGCCGTGGAAGAAGTGCACGCCCACCGCTTCGGCCCGCACTTCGTGGTGAACGTGAAGTTCTGCGTGGACGGCCTCCTGCCGGTGAGCCAGGGCGACCAGATAGCCACCCTCGCGGAGAAGACCCTTTACGAAAAGTTCCGCAGCGTCCGGAAAGTTTACACCCACTACCATCCCGAGCGGCGCGGCTGATCCCGGTTTCACGCCCGTTCTCCCAATGAAAAATGGTAAAATATATCTGTAGTCTTGTTCTTTGAGAACCCGATTTCCGCGCTTCGGCGCGATAAACGGGGGTGAATCAGGTTCGACGTGAACTTGTTCTGCAGGATCAGCAGGTCATGGTTGACCAGGCCATGTAAAACAGGGTCAAAAAAACAAAAGCCAACTCCAACGAGCTGGCCTGGGCGCACGCCTAAGTGTGCCTCGC
>Ga0209211_10000484_pt1 | contig 80229 bp, 84 predicted proteins | sample RifGroA2_FD_183992 | JGI IMG/M metagenome (GOLD analysis project Ga0209211, IMG submission 183992) | Groundwater microbial communities from Rifle, Colorado, USA - Groundwater A2 (SPAdes) (version 2) | ecosystem: Environmental > Aquatic > Deep subsurface > Groundwater | place: Rifle, Colorado... | reverse complement strand
AGCGAGGCGCTTAATTTTTTTCGACTTGGGAGTCCCCGAAAAGGGGAGGGTTCCCACGGAGAAATAAAATTCAGTGACGAGCTTTAAAGTTTCTTCATTCTTTTCTCAATCTCTTTCTTTGTTGGCCTGTAATTTACCGTCCCGTATTTCTCAATTGCAAAACTGGCCATGACATTTCCTAATTTCAAACAATCTTTGGTCGGATAGCCTATTAACAAACCGGCCACAAATCCGCCTCTCCATGCGTCTCCCGCCCCGGTCGGATCAACCATTTTTTTCACCTTGAATGCATGCACAAGTACGGGCGAAGCACGCTTTGCCCCTACATCATAATATTGAACGCCACCTTCCCCCAACGTCGTAATAACATTTATTTCTCTATCAATTAATTGATTAATTGATACATTCAGCCGTTTCAAAATCATTCCAATCTCATAATCATTACCTATTAGGTATTGACAATTCATTACTCCTTTTTTCAAATCTTTATCATTTATCCAGGTTAATGTCATGCCCGGATCATACAAATAATTAATTTTATATTTGATTGCCTCTCGTTGAAAATATAGAAAAGAATTTTTATGATTAGCGGAAATTACCAAAAAATCGGTTTTTTTATTTAATTTACCAAAATCAGTCTGAGGAATTTTTTCCGCTGCCCCGTAATAAAATCCCCAGATCTGGTTATTTTTTTTATCAGTGATGACTGATCCGGCTGATGTATATAATTTTTTATCAACAATTACTCCACTGGCATCTATCTTATTTTTTTTAAAAAAATTAATAAACTCTTTTCCGTCCTTTCCCAATGATCCTATTAAACAAACTGAAGGTTTTTTATTGAAAATTGAAAATTGAAAATTGAAAATTTGTGCAATATTATATGCAATATTCGTCCCCGTTCCCCCTAATTCTTTTTCCAGTTTATTAACGGCAAAAGAAATATTAATCTGATGAAGCTTTTCCGGATGAAAATGATCTTTGAACTCTCCCGGAAAATTCATGATCGTATCGTAGGCAATTGAACCGGTCACGTAGATATTTTTATAATTATTCATAAGATATTATACCTTGACTCGCATTCATTTTAGTAGTATCCTGACCTTTGTTGGTACTTTGAAATAATCTCACTTGAAGATTATGGATAAACTGAAGAAATTTTTTTCTAAATTTAAATATCGCTTGTTTATTTTTCTGGCCGTCTTGGGCCCGGGTATTATTACCGCAGTTGCTGACAATGACGCCGGAGGCGTGGCCACCTATACGGTGGCCGCTTCACTTTTTGGCATGGCCTCTCAATATCTGGTTATTCCTATCACCATTCTTTTGGCCACGACTCAAGAAGTCGGCGCCCGGATTGCCATTGTCACTAACCGGGGACTGGGCAGTCTTATCCGGGAAAGATATGGAGTCAAGGTTTCTTTATCTGTCTTTATTTTTTATTTTATTGCCAACCAAGGAGTGGTTTTGCAAAATGTTTCCGGTTTAAAATCGGCTCTCCAGCTTTTTAATCTTCCCTGGCAATTATTTTTAATCCTTATTTGTTTTACATTAATTTTTATCGTCGTTAAATTTAACTATAAAAAACTTCAAAAACTTTTTTTGTTTATGATTCTTTTCTATATTGCTTATATTATCTCGGCCATTCTCACTAAACCTAACTGGGGAGAAGCCATTCAGGAGAGTTTTATTTTCCCGAAAAAAATTAATGTTGCCGATTTTACATATTGGTTTTCCTTGCTTGCGGTCCTGGGAACAACGATCACGGCCTGGGGACAATTTTTTATTTCCAGTTTCATCATCGATAAAAAAATAACTATGGCCCAATTTAAATTAGAGAAAATCGAAATTTATTTTGGTGCTTTTTTAACTAATTTTTTGTCCTGGATGATGGCTATTGCCGTCACCTATACTTTATTTGTCAATCACATTAAGGTGACCGATGGTTATTCGGCGGCTTTATCGATGACTCCTATTGCCGGGCAACTGGCGACGATTCTTTTTTCCGTCGGTCTTTTTTTCGCCTCAATTTTAGGTTTGACGATTGTTCCTTTAGCAACCGCTTATGTCTTTTCGGAGATGTTCGGTTTTGAAGGCTCACTTGACGCCGACTTTAAAAAAGGCCGGCTTTTTTATATGTTTTTTATTGTTCAGATTGTCGTTGCTTTAATTATTACCTTATTTCCACAAACCTCGCTTTTTGGCTTAACTCTTTATGCCGACTTTTTAAATGCCGCCATTCTACCGATAATTTTTTATTTTCTCATCAGTTTTTCTGAAAGTACGGAGATTATGGGAAAATATGCTTCCCGCGGTTTAGCCAGCTGGTTTCTCCGTCTTTCCGCCGTAGTTATCACGATTGCCATCGTCGTCACCTTCACCGCCAAAATCTTTCAGTTAGGGTAAAAATTTTAGAGCCTGTTTGAAAAGTATCTTTTTACAACTCAAAATAGTTTTCAATTACAGGCTCTTATGAAGCTGTTTACTTTAGTTTTTAAACAGCTTCCTAAACTTTTATTCTATATCGTTTTAATGTCTGTTTTCCATTAGGAAGCTCGGAGACAATCTCTAATTTCATATCGGTAATATTCGGGTGGTAACGGCAAACACCGGCCGAGCAGGTGCCAAACAATAGTTCTCGCGTGGCACTTGGACCGGCTGAAGAATCGATCGTCCCACTGACGCCTTCGTCCTTCCCATTGGTCTGATACATCAAGGTATAGGTGATATTGTTTACTTTTTGTAAATTAGAAAGGGTGAGAATTAACGCTAATCGATCGCGGCGAAGTTTTGGGGAAATAACCAAAATCTTGTTAGTCTTTGTGAATCGTGGCAAAAGTTTTGCCTCAACGACACCGGTAAAAACGAAGGCTCCTCCGATTATCATTAGCAAAATAAATTTTTTCATATACAATTTATTATAACAGCTATGAATAAAATATTTGCAATCGTCATAATAGGAGGTTTTTCAGCGGCGTTAATTATCACTATTCTCTTAACTCAAAAACCTAAAACCCTTATCTCTCCTGCTAAGGGCGTTATAAATAACGTCCCTACAACAAACGCCTTATCAACGACTCAACTAAGGACATATACTAATCTTTCGGGCTTTAGTTTTCAATATCCGAAATCTTTGCTCCTCACTGAAAAGAAAATTAACGATCAATCAATTTATGCCTGGGTTGAATTAACCGATCCTCAAAAAAAAGGAAGCGTCTCAATAAAATTAGAAATTTCTGATTTAGCAAAAATTGATGACTGGGTTGGTGCCGGAAAAATGAAAAAAGTTAAACTGGCTGATCTGGAAGGACGGGAATTTACTGCTGGGAACCAGACAACCACGCTGGCTCTTGATCAGGGAGGAGTTTTAATTTCAATAACCACTGATCTTTCGTTACCGGTTCATCAACAAATTGTCTCCAGTTTTATCTTTACTCAACCTCCCCAGACAACTACCGATACTTCCGGAAACGGAGGAGAAGATATTATTTTTGAAGGTGAGGAAGTGATTCAATAACTAACCAAATCTCCTACTTTTAATTTAAAGAATAAGAATCTTTTAATTTTTCTTAAAATATTTTCTTTTATTATTGGATAAAAAGAGTTGTCATAATTAATTTGTGAAGGGTAAAATTCCCAGCGGGAAATAATATTTAAAAGAACTTGATTGCTTTTTAGAATCGCCGGGTGGCTACTATCATTCTCTGGTTTTTCCAACCAGATAAAGCTTTTCCCCTCTATAAGATGCAAAGGAACAATAAATCTTATTTCATTATCAGTCCATAACTTAATATCGTTGATGGCGCCGTCTTTTGTCATTAATAAAGATCGATTATTCAAACGCCAGCCGAAGTTGTATCCTTGAAGTACTACTTCCTGAGCGTAGGTGGTATTTTTAGGAACAATTTTAGTGACGATAAAACTTTTTCGCAGCTGATTTTGGTAGTCAAAGTATTGGTTAACCTTAAAGATAATCAATCCTGTTAATCCGATTGTGAGAATAATAACGCTTAAAAAAATTATAAGAGAAAAAGCCATCGAGATAATCAGACGCAAACTGTAGTCAATAATTTTAATTACCGATTCCTTGTTAAATGTAATTTTTTTACTTTCTTGAATAAAATTAAAAATAAATTGAGATATGTTTTTGCCCAGTTTTATTCTTTCTTCTAAAATTAATTTCTTAAGATATAAAACGTTAAAGTTATAAAAAAAATCCGTTATCTGAAGTAATAGAAAAAAAATAATTGCGGAAATAAATAGCATTAATAAAACAAATAATCGGCCGGGGAACTGAAAATTTTTGACGATGAAATAGCTCAAAAAATATGAAGAAAAAAGATAGATTATTATTTCGCCTTTTGACAGAATTGGTTTTGTAATTTTTTTAAACCCTAATACTCCCAATATCCCTAAAATCCCAAACAACAAGAGCATTAACTCATGATTTGTCATTGAAGAAATAATCTGTTCTTTAAATCGTGTTTCAGTAAAGATGGTTGGAAGAATCGTTCCCAAGATAAAATATCCGCTGAATAAAATGCTAATAATCAAAATCACTATTTTCAGAATTGAATGAATATATCTCATTTTTCTTTTATTTCTTTAATACTAATAAAAACTGCATAAGCAAAGAAAAAAAATGATTGAATGACTAAGTTCTCCGAAGTTTTTTCATATTTAAAATAGTCAAAAAAAGCCGTCAATACCATAAAAAAAATCGCCCCTAAAATAGCTATTTTTGAATTAGCTATCCATATCAACATCGGCAGTATCGAAAAAAATAGCATTGTTGACGGATCGGAGTTTAAGAATTTAAAAAAAGATAAGTCAGTTCTCAAAAACAAAAATGCTGAAATTAAATAAATTATTGAGATAATTAGTTTTTTTTTAAAAGGTATCATAAAAAAATCTTTGCTATAATATTAGCAGATGGAGACAAAAAGTGACTACTTTACAAACTTTATGAATTTTATGCTACAATCCCCATATGACATATAAAGAACGATTCCTAAAAATCTATGCCAATCTTCCTGTTAATCTTCGAAATGAAATTATTGCCGTCCTACCCGACGTGGGTCCAATAACATGGAATGTGGCATATCTTGAAATTTCTAATGATACTGAATTAGGAAAAAAAATATTAGAAAAATTATCAATTTTAAAAATTATATGACCAATACTGAAAAAAATCTTATTGAACTTGTTGTTTCTCGTCTTCAAACAATACCTGACAATCAAGAAATTTCTGTTGGTTCAGAAGGGGAGTTTACAAAAACTCAATTAATACAACATGTTAGACAGAATGATGAGTTAGGAAAAAAATTTGTAGAAATTGAGCTACATTATCTCCAGTCGTTGAAAGATATTACTCAATCAATTCTTAACAGTGAATAAAACTATTCTTGTTACTCAACCCGCCCATGATTACACCACCCGCTATATTTCTGTTTGGGCAGATAAGGTTGTTAAATACGCGAAAGACAGAAATGATAATGCTGTCGTATTAAGAAATAACAGGGCGAATAAAAATATTTTTAAAAGCGTTATTAATAAAGTAAATCCCTCTTTCATTTTTCTTAATGGTCATGGTAACAATCATATGGTAACAGGCCAAAACAACATGCCTTTACTATCTGATACTGATAATCTTGATTTTTTAAAAAATAAAATTATTTACGCTTTATCTTGCCAGTCAGCAAAAAATTTGGGTCCCTATTGTATAGATAATGATGTAAAAACATATATTGGCTACACGGAGGATTTTATTTTTATTATTGATCGAACAAAAAGAACCAATCCAAAACAGGATAATATCGCCACTTTATTTCTCGATGCAAGTAATACGGTTTCCATTTCCCTTCTGAAAGGAAAAACAACTAAAGAATCATATAATGATTCTCAAGACACTTTTCGGAAAAAAATCCGTAGTTTATTAACAAGTGAAAGTAAAGCCGATCAAACATCTACAATCCGTTTTTTACTTTGGGATATGAAACATCAAGTTTGTCTTGGTGATCAAGACGCTAAAATTTAATACTTTACAAACTTTATAACTTTATGAACTTCCCTCTCAATTAGGTATAATATTGCTTTATAAAGATGAATACCAAAAAAAAGCTCCTAATGATTACCTGGCGCGATATCAAATCTCCATTTTCCGGCGGGGCCGAAAATCTTTCTCACCATATTCTAAAAGAGTTAAAAAATAAATACGAAATTACCGTTTGGTCATCAGCCTTTCCCAACTGTAAACGCTTTGAAAAAATTGATGGTATTCAATATGTTCGAATGGGGAGCAAGAAATTTAATTTTATCGGCCCCTATAACTGGCGGGTCTATTTTACAGTCTTTAGACATTATTGGTTTACTAACAAAAGAAAAATAGATTTCGACATTGTTATTGAACAGATAAATAACATTCCTTTTCTTTTTGCTTTATATGGTAAGAAAAATACGATTATTTATATTAATCAGTTATGTCGAATTAACTGGTTTTATCAACTGCCAAAAATTATTGCCTGGTTTGGATATTTTATTTTTGAGCCAATATATTTATGGCTTCTAAAAAATAAAAAAGTCGTCACTATTTCCCAAAGTACCAAAAATGATTTACTCAAATTTGGTTTTAGAGAAAAAAATATTAATATAATTCCTGTAGGAATAGATATAAAACCTATAAATAGTTTAAAAAGTTTAAAAAAATTTAAGGATTTTTCTCTTTTAAGTTTAGGTAATATCCGGGAAATGAAAAGAACTCTTGATCAAATAAAAGCTTTTGAGATAGCGAAAAAATCCATCCCAAGTCTAAGACTTTATATAGCCGGCTCGCCGGGTGGGGGATACACCGCTAAAGTTTTTGACTTAATTCACAGAAGTATGTATCGTCGAGATATTATTTACTTAGGTCATATTTCAAAAAATAAAAAGAAAAAACTGATGCAAAAATGTCATTGTCTTTTAGTCACTTCTATTAAAGAGGGTTGGGGATTGGTTGTCACCGAAGCATCCAGCCAAGGAACTCCATCGATTGTCTATAACGTCGATGGTCTTCGAGACAGTGTTAAAAATAATAAAACCGGTTTAATATGTGAAGTTAACTCTCCGGAAAATCTCGCTGAAAATATTTTTAAACTTTATAAAAATAAATCTTTATATAATAAACTTCAAAATAACGGATTAAACTGGAGTAAGAAATTAACTTATAATAATAGCGCTAAGACTTTTTTAAACATAATTAATCGTTAATTATTTAAATATGTTTTTTGCCGGAAAAGAACTATCACAAAAAATCACTTATTTAAAAAACCAAGGAAAAGAACTTAATCTGTCAATCAATTATCCAAAAAAAATTGAGCTTTTTGTCAAATTTTATATTTCAATGTTTGGGATTCCGGAAATCGGCTTTCAGGAAAGATTTAATTTTTTTCAAAGATGTATTAAAAACCTTGACGGAAAAGTGTTTATTGATGCCGGTTGTGGCAATGGCGCCTACTCAAGATTTATGGCCAAAAAATACCCTCAAAGTAAAATAATGGCTTTTGATTTTGAAAAAAAATTAGTGACATTAGCCAAAGAATTGACTAATCAAAAGAGAATTAATTTTTTTCCTCATGATCTAACTAAAAAAAATGCCCAACTACTAAATATGGCTGATATTGTCTGGTCTCTTGATGTCTTAGAACATATTAAAGACTATAAAAACGCCATAAGAAATCTTGCTTCAATGGTTAAAAAAAACGGTTATTTAATATTACATGTTCCACTTATCAATCAGCGACGCTGGTTCAGATATTTTAACCATTGGACACACGAAACTCATGAACGCGAAGGCTTTCAAAAAAAGGAAATCATTGGATTATTAAAAAACTTTAAAATTATAAAAGAAGTAAATACTTTTGGAGTACTTGGCTCTTTCATTTGGGAACTTAATATTATATTATTTAAAATATTTCCGCCACTTGCCGTTTTATTATTTCCTTTACTAAGGTTAGTGATGTTGTTAGACGGAATTATTCCTTCAAAAAAATATAATTGTTTTGGAATATTAGCACAAAAAATATCATAGTATGAAAAAAATTGTCACAATTGTCATACCAACTAAAAATTCAGCAAACTTTCTTGAAGGTTGTTTAAAAAATATAAGACTACAAACTTATGCTAAAATAGAAATAATTATTGTTGATAGTAAATCCACTGATAATGTAAAAGAACTTGCAAAAAAATATAATTGCAGATTCCTAACGTATGTTCCAAATGTTAAACAAGGTATCTTTGATGCCCCACATAAAAGAAATTATGGTATGGAAAAAGCAAAGGGTGATTACGTATACTGGCTTGATGCTGATATGACATTGCCAAAAGAGATCATTGATGAAGCAGTTTCTATATGTTTAAGAGGAGCTGATGCAGTCATTTTACCTGAAGATTCATATGGAACGGGAATATGGGCAAAGGCGAAACAACTTGAACGAAGATGTTACTGGAATGACACCTCAATGGAAAGCCCGCGTTTTTATAAAAAGTCCGTTTGGGATGATATTGGAGGTTTTGATCTGTCACTAGGGGCTGGTGGGGATGATATTGACCTAACTCAGAAATTATTAGAGAAAAATTACATTATTAAAAGAGCAGAAAATATTGTTTTGCATAATGAAGGTAATCTAACTTTGAAAAATACAATAAGAAAACATTTTATGTATGGAAGGGAAATGTTTAATTATTTTAAAAAAAGACCTAAATCCTGGATTTCTACATATAATCCCATAAAAATTTCATATTTCCGTAATTGGAAGTTATTTTTAACGCATCCAATCGAAACCATATTATTTATTTTTATGCGTACTTCTGAATATGTTGCTGGAATAGTTGGTCTCACTTATTCTCTTATAAATAAAGTAAAAGAAGACAAAGTAGCTAAAAAAAATAATATCTCCGACTATTCAGACTATTTATTTCAGTACTATACAACAATTATTCCTGATTTATTAAAGAAATATCTTAAAAAAATTTCACAAACTACACTTCTTGATTTAGGATGTGGAGACGGTTCATTATTATATTCTTTAAAAAAGAATGGATATTTCAAATACAAAAATATTTATGGTATAGATCTGTCTCCAAAAAGTATTGAACTGGTTAAAAAAATTGATCCAAAAATCAATGCGTATGTAGATAATGTTGAGACTGCAAAAGCGATTAAAAACAACAGTATAGATTTTATAGTTTCAACTATGGTTATAGAACACGTCGACGATAAAAAAATGTTGATCGCAATTGACAGAATCTTGAAGAAGAAAGGTGTTATATATATTACCACAGTGTTTAAAAAGCCTTATGGCTGGTACTACAACAGGAGAGATGGCAAATGGGTAATGGATGTAACCCATTTAAGAGAATACGCAAAAGATGAAGAGTTAATGAAATTAATTAACAAAAAAAAATACTCAATATTGGAATCAAAAAAAAGCTTATTATGGTTTCCTGTGGCCGATTTTTTTACCAGACGACTGATGATCAAAAATAGAAAGTTTTTTGAAGAAAATCCTTTATTTAATTTAATCCATAAAATTAAAATTCCAATCATTGGTTATTATGCTTGGGAAATTGTCTTACAAAAAAATAATGAAAGTTAATTTTAACCTCAACATAAAAAAAATATTCAGCAAAAAGTTTTATCGATTGTTTTTTCTTGTTTTCTTACTTGGAATCATAATATTTATATCAAGAAAATTTTTATTTTCCAGCGGAATAATTTTACACGGAGAAAATTTAAGTTCGAATAATTATTTATCATATTTAAAGGATAGCCTTCACGCTTGGGGGCAATATACTACACTCGGTCATTCAAATATCGGTTTTCCAAATACTTACGGTAATAACCCTACATTTTTTATATCAAATGGCTCAGCGCTTATTAGGTGGATGTCCTTAAAAGCAATTTTATATTTTATATTTGGTGATTTTGAAACAAAGATCTACTTATTATTTTCGATTATTTTTCCATTACTTGGAATGTATTATTTTGCAAAACATTGGTTTAGTCAATTAAATATAAATAAATCTCTGATTCCTTGGATCAGTTTCATTTCCGGTTTTTTATATGCTTTTAATGTCCATATTGGCTATCGAATTTTTGCCGGTCATATCTCATACAATTATGGTTTTGGGCTTTTGCCTTTTTATTTATTATTTATCTTAAAATCTTCAGAAGTAAATAATCAGTATAAAAAAATTTATTTGTTAATTTCAGGTCTTACTCTAAGTACCATGATTTGGTTAATGCCTCACATAATGTATATGCTTGCTTTAATTCTCGGTTTTTACTTGATTCTATATCTGTTCAACAAAAAAAGTTGGGTATTGATGGTTAATATAATAATTTCTTGTATCATCGGATTTCTCCTTAATATTGATTCCTGGTTACCTGGCCTAATCTTTAAAGAGACGTATCCTTTAATTGATAATTTTTTTTATAATTTAAGTTCTTATTATGGTTCATCGGCGACTGCTACATTTCATAACGTTCTCACGGCAACGGCAATGGCTGAAAAAACTTGGCTCGAACCAAATCTTTTTGAAAAACTATCAAAAATAAGAATTGTCTTTCTAATTATGGCTTTTTTTGGTTTTGTCTATAGTATCTACATAGAAAAGGATAAGAGAAGAGCTGTATTTATATTTTTTATAACTGCCATAGGAATAATTTTTGCAATGGGTGCTAATTATCCATTTGAAAAATTAAATGTTTTTCTTTACACGAATATTTTTCTATTTAAGCCATTTAGAGACCCAAGTAAATTTTTTATGTTGTATGTCTTTGGAATGGCTGTTTTTATTCCTTATTTATTAATTCTATTCAGCAGACTATCAAAAAAATTATTATTATTTTTATTTATTTTGTTTCCAATTCTTATCATATACTCTAATCGTATTTTTTTTTCCGGCAATTTTGGCGGCACAGTTATTCCTTTTAATTTACCAAATAAATATAACCAATTAAATAATTTTTTAAAATCAAAAGTGGGGGACTTTAGAATCGCAATTTACCCTAATAATTTAAGGGTGGGAAACTATGATTGGTATCCAAAAACTAACAGCGGATCTCCATATTACAACCTTATAATTTCATATTTTCCCTTGGTTAAAAATACTGCTAACTCAAATCGGACTATTAGCGATTATTCATCAAGATATCTTGATTACTTAGAAAATAATTTAGATAATGATCAAATAATTGAGCGGCTCGGTAATGAAAAAATCAGGTATTTAATTGTAGACAAAAGTCTCTTAGGGTATAGGACTATAGAGCATATACTTAATAAAAACCGCAATCTTCAAAAAATAAGCAATATTAGTGGATTTAGTATTTTTGAAATAAAAAAATATAATAGTAAAGAAATTAGAGAATTGCCTGCTGTTTATTATTATGGAGATATTAAAGGTATAAAAAATCTGCCTTCAGACTTAGCTCTGATTAATTTAGGACTAAACTCAACAACTGATATACTATCCAGCGATTATTCCAATAATGTCATCCTATACGATTCTTCAATAGATGATGTTTTTTATAACTCCCTCAATAAATTCAACTTTTCTTTCTTTCCTGAAGTAAGATTTACTAAGAATCTTTCTCTGGGTTTTTATATCCCAGGAGAATACTTGAGAGATCTGACTTTAAAAGGAATCAGTTTCTATAATCCTGAGATTATAGCTACGACTGGTAAAAATAAAATTAGAAAAATAAGCAATTTGAAAAGGGGAAAATATAAAGTTTTATTAAGCTCCTTAAGTTATGAAAATCTATTTACCAATGCTATAAAAATAAAAATTGATAATACTCCTTTAATAAAAACTAACTTTCGGAAAAAAAATAATACGTTTGAATGGGTTGATTTTGGAGAAATAGAAATCAAAAATGATAATCCGACGATTACTGTTGAAAATTTAGAAGTTAGTTCTTTATATCTTGATTATTTATTAATCATTCCTGTTGATCAATTCAAAAAATTAAAAGAAGATTTTTATTCAGAAATTAAATCGAAAAAAATTATTAACCTTAAGGAATCCGAATCACTTAATATTGACTTAATAAAACAAAATCAAAAAACAATTTATGTTTTTTCCCAAAGCTTTTCTCCTTATTGGAAAATCTGTGACATCCCTGTTTTTAGAGTTAATTTCTACGGAACTGGAACCGCTTGTGACAAAAAATTAAACTTAGATCCGCAATTCCAACCGGAAACATTATATAGATTCTCTATCGTTTTATCTGGGATTTTTCACTTAATAATTTTTTGGCAAATAGTAAAATTTATAAGTGTAAAAAAACATGAAAATAGGAATTAATTCGAGGATATATCAAAATAAAAATACTGGTATTCCTTATTATATTGAAGGTCTTTATAAAAATCTTTTAGAAATAGATAAACGGAATAAATATGTTTTTTTTCAAACTCTACAGAATAAAACAATTGGCAGAACAAAAATTATCAATCTGCTAAACAACAGTCCTGGCGCTTTTTTATTTGATAACTTTTTAATTAATAGACTAATCAGTAAAGAAAAGATCAATATTTTTCACGGTCCCGCTCACATTCTCCCTTTTTTTAAAAAGAAAAATGTTAAATATATCTTAACAATCCACGATCTATCTTTTTTATTGTTTAAAAAAAATGAGTCCACTCTCTTTAACATATACTATAAGTACGCTCTCCTCAAATCTCTTGATAATGCTGATGTAATTATTGCAGATTCTAAAAATACAAAAAAGGATATCAAAAGATATTATCATATTGCTGACAATAAAATAAAGGTCATTTATTTAGGTGTTAATGATATTTATTTTTCCCCGAAAAAAACAAAGAAAATTATTAACGACAAATATTTTTTTTCTCTAACCACTCACCCGAAAAGAAAAAATATCTATCGCATATTAGAGGTCTTTACAGATAATAAAAATCTATCTGATTATAAGTATGTCATAGCGGGATTAATTGAAAATAAGCAATTATTATTATTAAAAAATAAAATAAAGGAATTAAAATTAGATAATAGAGTTATATTATTTGGTTATGCAACTGAATTACAATTAAAAAATTTATATGAAAATGCCGAATTCTTTATTTATCCATCTTATTATGAAGGCTTTGGTTTGCCTATTTTGGAAGCAATGGCGTGCAGATGTCACGTGATAACTTCTAATAATAGTTCTCTAATAGAAATAACTCCAGATAAGCAATGGTTGATCAATCCGTATAATTCTCAAGATATATCTGCTAAAATGAACAAAATACTTTGTTTATCTCAAAAAGAAAGAAGTGAGCTACTAAATAATAATTACAATTTTGCTAAAAAGTTTACCTGGCAAAAAACAGCTGAAAAATATTTAAAAATTTTTAATAATTTATGAATAAAATTTTCGGTTCTTTAACCAATGTTTTTTATTTCTTAATCAATGTAAAGATATCTTTTTTTGTGAAAATTAAATTTATTATAATTTATTTTATTGATCTCTTAAAAATTATTATTTTAAATCCTCGAATTAAAGAAGCTCATTTTTTAACAGGCCACAGTTTTTTTTATAGTGGAAAACATATTAATTTATTACTTAATAATATTAGCCTCCATTTAAATAATTATTCAAAATACTATATCAACGCTTATGTCATTATCGACGTCGGAGCAAGTTTTGGTACTTTTCCATTAATGATTAAATATCTTAATTCAAAAGCAAAAGTATATTGTTTTGAGCCCAGTAAAGAAAGTTTTGAACTGCTAAGCGAAAATGTAAAAAACTTAAAAGGAGTTTATTTATTTAATAAAGCTATTGGTAACGTAATAAAAAAAGTGTTGTTTAATTATATCCCATCATTTCCTGAAGGATCATCAATAAAAAAAGGATCAAAAAATTTAAATAATCAATATTTAGTAAACCAAATAACCTTAGATAATTTCATAAAAAACCAGGGTTTAAAAAAAATATCTTTATTAAAAGTTGATACTGAAGGATATGAAAAATATGTCCTTGATGGAGGCAAAAAAACTCTCTCAATTACTGATTATTTGATAATTGAAGTTGACGTTTTATCAATTGGAAATATGACCAATATTTTAAATGTTCTTGAAAAACTAAATTTTGCTTTTATTAATATAGGGGTAATAAATAAGAATTTTGATAACACAATAGGATCCTTGGATTTGATATTTAGGAATAAAAATAAATAATTACTTATGAAGAAAAGTCTAATTAAGTATTATTTAAATAATAATTGGGCAGAATTATCTAATTATCTATTATATTATTACATTGATCGCATTTATTACTGGTTATTTTATTAAGACAAAAAAACTGCTGATTTATTTTATTTGGACAAAATAGCCAAAAAAGAATATATAATAATTAATAGTTTTATAAATACTTAGAATATGATTGTTGTTCGCGCGCCTTTACGAATTAGTTTTGTTGGTGGAGGAACAGATTTACCTGATTTTTGTAAGCTATATCAAGGTCGAGTAATCTCAACTACCATCGATAAGTATGTCTATATTGTCCTCAACAGAACTCCTCTCGTACCAAAAATCTCGGCTCGTTATACTATTTCAGAAACTGTTGACAGACCTGAGCAGTTACACCATACGCGAATTAAAGCGGCGTTACTAGACTTAAAAATTAAAAAGGGGTTAGAGATTGCTTCATTTGCAAGCTTACCGGCAAAAACAGGTCTTGGTTCTTCATCAAGTTTTTCTGTTGCATTAATGAAAGGACTATATGCATATCAAGGAAAAAAATTAACTCAAGAAGAGGCGGCGGAACTCGCTTGCCAACTGGAAATTAATTTACTTAACGAACCTATCGGAAAACAAGATCAGTATGCAGCTTCATTTGGGGGCTTAAATATATTCGAATTTAATACCAATGGAAAGGTTAAGGTAATGCCGGTAATGCTTAGCTATAAAATGAGACATGCTTTTGAAGATCACTTATTGCTTTTTTTTACTGGTTTAACTCGAGATGCAAGTACTGTTTTAAAAGAGCAAAAACTTAATATTAAAGACAAAATTCAAACCTTGAGAAAAATGGCTGACTCTGTTAATGAATTTTCTGAAAAACTTTCTGCTGGAGATTTTCGTGCTTTAGGAAAAATGCTCCATGAGGGATGGTTAATGAAAAAAAGCCTCGCAACAACAATTTCTAACTCTATAATTGATAAATTATATGATCAAGGTATTAAAAACGGTGCCTGGGGCGGAAAAATTCTTGGAGCGGGAGGGGGAGGCTGCATCTTATTTATTGCCCCAGTAAAAAATAGAGCGGCAGTACGCAGTGCTGTAACGCAAATAGCTAAAACTAATAATTTAAAAGGGTTTCAAGAAATACCAATTAAATTTGTTCAATCAGGAGCAGAGATATTATTTAATGTGGATCAGAAATAGTTATTATTTTATATATGGCAAAAAAAATACTTGTTACGGGAGCTGGCGGATATATAGGTTCGGTGGCTTCTTATCTTTTTTTACAAAACGGTTTTGAAATCGTTGCTTTAGATAATTTTTTAACAGGTTACAGAGAACCTTTAAAATTATTACAAAAAAAATTTGGTAAAGAGAAACTGCGTGTTTATGAAATTGATCTGAGGGATAATATTGAAAAAATTTTTATAAAGGAAAGAAATATCGACGCCTGTGTCCATTATGCTGCTTCCTGTAGTGTAGATGAGTCAATGAAAAATCCGGAAAAATATTTTTTTAATAATGTCTTTGCCTCTCAAAATTTATTAAAAACATTGTTGAAATTTAATATTAATAATATTGTTTTTTCTTCAAGTTGTACGGTCTACGGAGAAGCCAATTATATACCGGTTGATGAAATTCACCCGACTTATCCAAATAATCCTTATGGTGAGTCAAAACGAATGACTGAAAAAATGATGGAGTGGTACGGAAGATTAAAAGGTTTGAATTATGTCATACTCCGTTATTTTAATGTTTGTGGTGCCTCCGATGATGGATTGATTGGTGATTCAAAAAAACCTTCCACTCTTTTGGTCCAAAACGCAGTCAGAGGCGCTCTTGGCATTGAACCGTTTTTTCTAACTTGTCCTGAAGTTGAGACAGAAGATAAGACCCCAATACGTGATTTTATCAATGTCGTAGATCTTAATGAAGCTCATATTGCTGCTTTAAAATATCTTTTTCACGATGGTAAGAATGAGATTATTAATCTGGGCACTGGGACAGGTAACTCGGTAATGGAAATCATCAATAAAGTCCAAACGGTCACAGGAGTTCAATTTACAGTTCAGAAAACCACACCAAGAAAAGGCGAATATACAAATATGACAGCTTTAATAAATAAAGCAAAGACCATATTACAATGGCAACCAAAAAAAAATCTTGAAGATAGTATAAGGTCTCTTGTTAAATGGTACAGCGATCATCCACAAGGATGGAACAAAAATAAATATGATTAAATATATTGAAACATTCTCTAAAAAAGCTCAAAAAGCACTAAAAAATTTACCGGCCAATGAGATTGCTAAGGCAATTAATTTATTAGAAGCGGTTTATGAAAGGGATGGAAGAATTTATGTTTTTGGCAACGGGGGTTCCCTTGCCCTAGCTACCCATTGGGTGAGCGATTTTAATAAAACTGTTTTTAGTCATAATCTTGACTATCATAGCCGCCGTTTTCAAGCAATCCGGCTACCAAGTACTGAAGAGGAATTAACCGCTTGGGCGAACGACATTGGCTATGACATGGTATTCGCCGGCCCGTTGCAAAATTATTTACAGGATAGTGATCTCGTCATCGCCATATCTAGCTCAGGTAACTCTCAAAACGTTATAAAGGCAGTAAATCTTGCAAAAAAAAAGAAGGTTCCAATCATAGGTCTTTCAGGTTTTGACGGTGGTAAACTCAATATATTTGCTGATGCAAAAATATTGGTTAAGACAGATAAAGGCGACTACGGAGTCGTAGAAAGCGTTCATGGTACCATACTTCATTTAATGACGGAGTATTTTAAGGACTATTTTAATGATTTATTAAAAAGAAATAATGAAAAAAGCAGTCTTTTTAGATAGGGATGGAACGATCAATAAAGAAGTAGATAATTTAAGAGATATTAGTCAACTACAGCTTCTGCCAAATGTTGCTAAAGCCATTAATAAATTAAATCAAAATAATTTTTTAGTTATTATAATTACTAATCAACCAGTAGTCGCTCGAGGTTGGATAACGAAAAAGAGGTTAATAGAAATTCATCAACTATTAATGGTTAAGTTACAAAAACAAGGAGCAAGAATCGATGCTATTTATTATTGCCCTCATCATCCTGATGCCAATTTAAGACAATATCGAAAAGACTGCCCTGACAGAAAACCCAACATAGGTCTTATTAAAAATGCAGTCAAAGACTTTAATATCTCCCTTAGCGATTCTTTTTTAATTGGCGACTCAACTACAGATATAAAAACTGCTAATAATGCTGATATAAAAAGTATATTAGTCAGAACTGGCTACGCTGGAAAAGATAAGAAATTTGATGTCATTGCTGATTTTACAGTAAAAAATTTGTTGGAAGCAGTTTCAATAATATGCAAGCTTTAATTCTATCCGCTGGTGAGGGAAAGCGTTTGCGTCCAATGACAAGCGCTCTTCCGAAAGTGATGATTGATATATTTGGTAAGCCACTTCTTGAACGTCATATGCTCCTTTTAAGGCAACACGATGTCAATGATATTTTTATTAATTTATTCTACCTACCTGAAAAGATTACTAATTATTTTGGTAATGGTAAAAAATTCGGAGTTAATATTAACTATAGCCATGAATACTCAAAAAAAAGCTATTTGGGACCTAAACTTTTAGGTTCTGCCGGAGCGCTTCATAATTTTCAAAAGGAATTGCGGGATGATTTCTTTGTTTTATATGGAGATGTATTTATGAAAGTTGATCTTAAAAAAATGCTTGCTTTCCACCAGCAACAAAAAAGTCTTTTCACGATAGCCGTTCATCCATCTATTCATCCAAAAGACAGTGATTTAATTGAAATTAATAAAGAAAAAAAAATTACTAGTTGGATCAAAACCCCTCACGGATTAAATCGGGGATTAAACAGCGCCGGTTTATTTATTATTAATTATCAAATATTAAAATTCCTACCGGAAATAGTTCCATATGATTTTGCCCACGACTTTATTCCACTGTTAATCAAAAAAATTTCTCTGTTTGCATATAATACTAACGAATTGATGATAGATATTGGAACAATTGATAGGTATAATTCTTTATTAAATGAATATTCTATTCTTTAGCCCTGTCGATTTATCATTTGGCGCTGGTTTTGAGGCATGGCTCAGTAAGGTCTGCCTCATTATGAAGGACCAAATGAAAGTTACCGTTGTTTGTGGCGATGTTGGTATCCATAAACGCTGGAATGAGGATTTATTAAAGATAAAGTTTAAAAATATTAGTTTAGTTAAATTACATTATTGGAATTTTTTTAATAAATTTTTTTTCCCGGATTTTTATTCACTATTTAAATTATATAAGGAATTTATAAAAAATGAAGTCGTCTATTTTAACTGTATTTTTATTTTTAATGACATATTGACAGTGTTTTTATCACTAATTACTAAAAAAAAGGTAATTTTTGCTTTCCATGCACCTATTTTTTTTGAAAATAAAATCCATAATCTTTATTTTAAATTTATTACATTTAATCTTATAAGACTTGTTCACGCAGTTCATGTTCTTAATTCTAACGATGAACAAAATCTAAAAAGGTATAATTTTGATACTTTTAATATTCCGGCATTTTTATTAAATTCCGAATATCCAAAAAAAAAATTTGCCAATTATAGAAATGGCTTTCTTTTTGTCGGCCGTTACGATTATCAAAAAGGTTTAGATTTATTATCTCCGGCAATAATAAAATTATTAAAAAAAAATGGTAAATTACATTTTGTTTTCTATGGTTCCGGGCCTGATTATCCAATATTAGCAAAGCTTGTTCGTCAATTTCCCAATAATGTTGAGTTAAATAGTTTTGAAATCAATAAGGATAAAATTTTTAAGTACCGGAAGTTTTTTATTCTTGTTTCACGGTTTGAGTCTTGCCCGGCAGTAGCGATTGAAGCTATGAGTTATGGTTTACCGGTCATTGCTTCTAAAATTCCTGGAACTGTTGATTTAGTGAAAGATGGTAAAAGTGGTTTTTTTATCCCAAAGTTGAACCAAGAAAATATTTATCAAACTATTAGTAGGGCTTCTTTGATAAATAAAGAACAGTATGATAAAATGTCTAATAACGTCTTTTTAGAGGCACAAAAATATTCTGAAAGTATTTTTAAAAAAAAGTTTTTAAAAATGGTTAATTCAAATGAAAATTAAAATTAAGACTAGATATCCGCTCGCTTATGAGTCCCCAGATCATATTATGCCTATCGGAACTAGATATGATCAATCTCGCAATTGGAGGTTTAATATCAATCTTTATAGGCTTTTTCCTGAAAATTATTTGGTTAAGCTAATGGATTTAGGTTGTTCCGGAGGTACACTGGTCAAAGATGTTATTGATGATGGACATTTTGCTATTGGACTTGAAGGAAGCGATTGGTCAAAAAAATTTAAAAGAGCGGCTTGGGCATATATTCCAGACTCACTTTTTACCTGTGACATAACAAAAAATTTCGAGGTATTTGATAAAAAACGGGTTTTATTTGATGTGATTACAGCTTGGGAAGTAATGGAACATATTAAGGAGGATGATTTACCAAAATTATTGAATAATGTTAAGAATCATATACTTCCATCAGGGCTTTTTATTGTAAGTATCACATCAATTCCTCACGTTGTAAACGGAATAAATTTACACCAAACTATTCAATCAAAAAAGTGGTGGATTAGTATGTTTAAGAAGAACGGTTTTACCCCGCTTCAGAAACACAATGATTATTTTGACGGTCAATTTGTCAGAGGTGGTAGGGTAGAAAAACTTAAAGAAGACAAACAGTTTGTATTAGTTATGAGTCCTAACCTTTCACAAGCCCCAAAAATCCCTCAAAAACATCTTGCAGACAAACTTTTTGATAAGTATTGGCATCTTTCAAAAGTCCACAAACTGTTAAAAATACTCACAATGTAATTTAAGACTTCTTTTTATTGAATTTATAACTTTTATGAATAAAGGAAATAATCAAATTTTCTAAATAAGCAACTAATTTTTGAAAAATATTTGATTTTGGTGATTTTGTTAAAAGTTCTTTTTTACTTTTAGAGTAGTTATCTTCGATTGATTGAGAAGTAAAATTATACTTTTTTTCATAAGTTTTTGAGTAAACTATAAACGGATATAATGAATATTGAACAGCTACAATAAATCCCTCAATTCCGTATCTCAATCCACCATTTAGAAAATAAGCCATTACAAAGAATGAAGTAGACCAAAGAGTCATTTTTAAAAAAGATGGTTTAGATGTTGACTGGGCATGATCGTAAGAATATTTATTCATATTAGCAATAATTGATGCAGTGGTATGGGTTGAAAAATGATAAAGAGAATATTCATCAATAGGAAGTAAATACAAAATTTCCGAAGGTTTAACATGAGAAGCAAATTTACCCATCTGGTGAATGGTGTTATTAGAAAAATCAATTGCATCCTTCTTAAAAAATCTTGTAGTAATATTGAAATGGTTAAAATACTCGTGCGAATTATAAAAAAAAGTTCTTAACTTTTGAGCGACTACTTTATACTTATTTTCATGTGAAATTTTTTTATACAATTCCAGGCAAGTTTTAGGAGCCATCGTATCAGAAAATCCCCAAAAAACCCAATCGGTTTTTACATGACTAAAAATGAAATCCGACTCTTCTTTATTTTCAACAAAAGCTAAATGGGTTTTACGTTTTATTACTCTAGCACCCAATTTTTCTGAGATCTTAACAGTTCTGTCTGTGCTTGAATCATCGGATATAATAACTTCCCCATAGGGAAGAAAGCATCTAATCGGATATTCTATTGTTTTTTCTTCATTGTAAGTAAAAATAACAAAAGTAATATTGGATTTAATTTGTGCCATAATTAAGCTATAATTTAAGTTCTCATTATAACATTTCGTTATGATAAATAAAATAAAACAGCATTTACTTCCCATAGGTATTTTGACAATAATTTCTATTCTTGTACATCATGTCTGGTTTTTTAATCTCGCCCCGATTACTAGCGGTGATTGGACGGTTGATCACCTTGAAAAAATTCAGGAATATTTTTCATTACCCAATATATGGTTTTCTGACTCAGGCTTAGGCGGTCTTAACTTTGGTATTTCTTTTTGGCCATTTGTATTTAGTACAGGCACTTTGGTTAAGTTTAACCTTAATATTTTTTTAGTAGAAAGATTGGTTTTTTTATGGCCAATTGCTTTATTTATTCCTATCTCCATGTACTTTCTCTCTTATTATATCTTGCGTTCAAAAGTAGCCGCATTTATCAGCGCCCTCGTATTTGAGTTCAATACCTATCTGATTATTTTAAAAGGTGGACATCTTCTTTTATTGATGGCAATTACTCTTACTCCTATTTTTCTTCTTTTTTTTATAAAAACTCTAAAAGAAAAAAAACTATTATATGCATTAATTACATCTTTTTTTGGATTTATTATTAGTTTTTATGAATTTCGTATTTTTTATTTAGTCATTTGGTTAGCTATCTTTTACACGGGCTATCACTTAATTGTCATCGAAAGAATAAAAACTTTTCCACAATTAATAAAATTAGGTTTTTATTCTATCATCCCAATTCTCTTAGTCTTATTTCTTAATTTATATTTTATTTTAGGAATTTACGGAGCTAGAGTACTGACCAGTAATTCTGTCTTTAATCAACCTCTTTTTGGTGCTTGGTATATTAAATTGACCAATATGATGTCAATCCGTCATTTCGGATGGACTGGTGGAAGAATACCCCCATGGCATATTGAAACAATTCAATTACAATTTTTCTTAGTCCCAATTTTTGCCTTCTTTGGTTTTCTTGTCAAAAAAAATAATAAATATATTCCATTTTTTGCCTTTTTAGGATTTTTAGGAATTTTTTTATCCAAACAAAATACTCTTCCTTTTCCTGATATCTATCTATGGTTATTTGAACGGGTTCCCGGCTTTAATGCTTTCCGGGAATCCGGTAAATTTTTGATGTACGTTTCCTTATCCTATGCTATCTTAATTGGTGCTTTTATTAATTGGCTATGGCAAAAAGGGAAAGATAAAAAACCATTAATGGTCATTGCGTCATTTATAACAATTCTAACTGCGATACTTTTTCTGTGGAATGCCAAGCCGATGATCACTGGTGAATTTGGTTATTTATTTGTCCAGCGAAGAATTCCAAATGACTATCTTATTGTTAAAGACTTCCTTTCAAAAGAAATGGAATATTTTAAAACTCTTTGGATTCCTCTTGCTTCCCGCTGGAGTTTTAGACTAAACAATCTACCCCTTATGAGCTATAACTCTCTTATTAACGAAGGTTGGCTTTCTTTTAAAGATCCCATTAATTCTAAAACCAAAAATTTTACTAATCAGTTATTTGATCTGACATCAATTAAATATGTGTTTATTCCTCTTGAAGATAAATCTAATGATGATAATTTTTTTGAGTTGGGTAAACGAAAAAATATTATAACTCAAATTAATAAATTAGATTATTTAAAAAGAATTAATATCGGGACAAAAGAAATTGTAGTCTATGAAAACGAAGATTTTCGGCCGCATGTCTATCTAACCGATAAAAAAGAAACTGCCTACAAAAATATTCCTTATATAAAAACTAATTTTAAATATATTAACCCTACTCAATATAAAATTAATTTATCTAATATTAATAATCCTGTATATATTAATTTTTCCGAAAGCTATCATCCAAGCTGGAAAATTAGAGTAGGGGAGTTTAATTGGTTTGAAGCTATCGTTGACAAAAACTATTTTTTACCAGATAAATACCACTCCAAAAATGATGCCCTTCTTAATTCTTTTTTAATTGATCCCCAAAATATATGCTTACAAAATGATTGCATTAAAAATGCTGATGGAAGTTTTGATATTAAATTAACTCTTCATTTTAAACCCCAATCCTACGTTTATTTGGGTGGGATAATTAGTCTGTTAACTTTAGCTTCTTTAGTAGGTGGTCTTATAGTGATATCTATCAGGCATTTTAAAGCTTCTTAATGGCCTAAGAATATAGTTTTGTAGGTTATAAACGATTGACACGTTAACAAAAATCCTAAATACTAAATTACAAATCACAAATAAATATTAAATCTAAAATAATAAATTATAAACGGTTTTATATTTAGAACTTATAATTTATGACTTATTTGGAACTTGGGATTTATAATTTAGGATTTAATTAAAAAAGTATGAAAAACTACGATTTAGAAGATAGAACAATAAAGTTTTCTAAAAACATAATTATTCTATGTAAAAAGATTCCATTCAATATGATTAATAAAAGACTTATTGATCAATTGTTAAGATCGGGAACATCAATTGGTGCTAATTACAGAGAAGCTAATGAATGTGATACTAAAAAAGATTTTAAAAATAAGATTAGAATTTCTAAAAAAGAAGCAAGGGAAACTATTTATTGGTTAGAACTATTAATCGATGCAAACCTTAACATGAAAGATGAAATGCTTACATTATTAGATGAAAGTAAACAATTAATGAAAATTCTTGCTTCTATTTACTTAAAAACATTGGATTAATATGTTTATGATTTTCTATTTATAATTTTAAATTTATTTGGATCTTGGGATTTATAATTTAGGATTTTTAATAACAGTATTCATAAACTTTTCTATTATTTCTTTTACATACTTTAACATTTCCCCGTTAATTCCAGGGAAAACTCCCAACCAAAAAGCATTACTCATGATCCGATCAGCATTTTCGTGTTTTCCAATTATCTTAAAACTTTTTTTAAGATTAATGTAGGCAGGATGACGGAGGAGATTGCCGGAAAAAATATTTCTTGTCCCGATTTTATTTTTTTCTAAATACTCCGTTAGCTCATTTCTTGTAAACGTCGCAGTTGGTTTAACAATTAAGGGAAAACCAAAGTAGCTGACCTCTTCGTTTTTGTCTTCCTTCATCAGAATAAAATATTTCTTGTATTGACTAAAAAATTTATATAAAATTTTATAATTTTCTTGTCTTTTTTTTATGAAAGAGGGGAGTTTCTTCAATTGTGCAACACCAATGGCCGCCTGAAAGTCTGTCGTCTTTAAATTGTAGCCGATCTGGGAATAGATATATTTATGATCATACCCTTGTGGGAGCTCGCCAAGTTTCCATCCAAACCTTTTCCTACATGTATTGTCTTTACCTGTATCACACCAACAATCGCGGCCCCAATCACGAAACTGACGGATCGATTTATTGATTAGTGAATTATTAGTTGTCACAGCGCCCCCTTCACCCATCGTTATAATGTGTGCTGGGTAAAAACTAAAAGTGGCAATATCTCCAAATGTACTGACAAGTTTACCGTCATATTTTGAACCCAATGCATCACAGCAATCTTCAATGACCCATAAATTATATTTCTTTGCAATCCTCATTATTTTTTTTACGTTATATGGTTTTCCCAAAGTATGGGCAACCATAATCAATTTAGTTTTTTTGGTAATGGCTTTTTCTATTTGATCAACGTCAATATTTAACGTATCAAGTTCTGCATCAATAAAAATTGGTTTTAAACCATATTGTAATCCCGGATTGACAGTCGTTGGAAAGGCAACTGAGCAAGTGATAAATTCATCCCCGGGCTTTAACCTTCTATCTCCAAACACTGAAGAGGTAAGAGAAGCTAAGGCAACTAAATTTGCCGATGAACCGGAATTAACTAGGGAAACATAGTTTATTCCAAGAAATTTTTTAAATTCTCTTTCAAATTCCTTTGCCCATTTACCTTCGGTCCACCAACCCTCTTTTGCCACTTCAATCGCATTATTTATTTCCTCTTCGTCAAAAACCTTACCTGAAACGGGAACGTAAGTTTCCCCTGGGATAAATTTATTCATCTTTACAATTTTAGCAAAATCAATCATTTATTGTATAATGTCTTATTATGAAGTCCAAAAAGCTTATCTCCATCGTTATTCCTGTTTATAACGAAGAAGAAGGCTTGCCTGAATTAATAAAAAGACTCCTAAAATTTATTAATTCAAATTCACATTATTCATATGAATTAATTTTTGTCGAAAACGGATCAAATGATAGATCATATATTATTTTAAGTAAATTTGCGCGTTCAGATAAACGTATCAAGATTCTACAACTTTCAAAAAACTTCGGCGGCGAAGGCGGTATTGAGGCGGGGATACATTATGCTAAAGGTGATGCTCTCGTAATAATGATGGCTGATCTTCAAGAACCAATTGAATTAATTTCAGAATTTATTAAAAAATGGCAGCAAGGATATGAAATAATTTATGGTGTAGTAAAAAAAAGAACCGGCAAATTTTTCCGTAATATTTTTTCTGTTTTATTTTATAAAGTTGTCAACTTACTTACAGGTAATATGTTTCCAGAAAATGCCAGCGACTTCAAACTAATAGATAAAAAAGTCTATGAAACTGTTAATAAAATGTCTGAGCAAAATAAATATTTACGAGGAGTATTTATTTGGACTGGCTTTAAACAGATCGGAATTCCTTTCAATCGGGAAAAAAGATTTGCCGGAAAATCAAAGGCTGACTTTAAAACTGTTATTGGTATTGTTCTTAATGCTGTATTTTCATTTTCATATATACCTTTGCGAATAATTTCGGTAATGGGAATTGTTATTACTATTTTTTCTTCAATTCTTATACTTTTTTATTTGTATTTATTTATTGTTAATGGTCGCGGAACTCCAGGAATTATGACGGTAGTATTAATCACACTATTTTTATTTGGAATATTATTTTTTTTTCTGGGAGTAATAAGCGAATATTTGGCTAGAATTTATAATGAAGTGAAAAAAAGGCCATTATTTATTGAACGAAACAAAATTAATCTTTGAAGGATTATAAATAAGATGCAATTGTTCTAAAGAAAGCGTCTTTGGCTGATGTGGAAGGTGTATATCCAAATTTTTTTATAAACTTACTAATGTCCGGATTAACTCTTTGGGCGGCATCTTTATAATACTTAACATTACTTTTGGAAATGATTACCGGAATTTTTAACCCTTTTAATTTATTAATTGAATCTGAACTATACTGAGCCATTTCTTTAACACTAACTAAATTATTGGGATTACCAACATTATATATCTCGCCAAACTTTTTAGATAATAAAATTTTAAAAAACATTATAGTTGCGTCTTTTATGTAAAGTAGTGGTCGTTTTATATCAGGATTGCCTTTGATGTCAATTGGCTTTTCATCAATCACATTTTTAATAAAATCACTAAAAACTCTTCCATCGCCAATATTTAATCCCGGTCCAAATGTATGAAATAACCTAACAATATTTATCGGATATTTTTTTTCTTTATAATAATTAATGCAGATTGACTCACAAATCTTTTTACTTTCAACATAGCTCGACCTCTCACTTAAATGATCAGAAGTGCTTACTTGGTCTTCTTTTATTTTTTTCTTCGAATCGACAACACCGTAAATTTCTCCAGAACTAAAGTAAAGAATTCCTTTTGTGTCCTTACCAACTAAACTAAGAATATTAAACAAACCCAATATATTTGCTCTCATTGTATCCGTTTTATTTTCTAAATAATTTTTCGGGGCTGCCTTTGAGGCGGCGTGAATAATGTAATCAACTTTCTTTATTTTAGGTAATGGGTTTGATACATCCTGAATTAAGTATTTAATATTTTTACTCTTTTCGAACGTTGCGGAACAATTGGTTCTCGAAAGTAAATATAAGGTTAAAGAATTTTTTAATAACTTTTTATTTAACTCAATTAAAGTTAGTACCATATATTTAGCCAACATTCCGTTTGCCCCAGTTACCAGAATACTAGAACCGATTAATTTTTTACTTTCTGTACCTAGATTATTTATAATTTCTTTAATATCCTCTTCAACGATGCTATTTATATGTTTCATATTTTTTAATTAGGCTACTGTGTAAGACTTTATGAAAAAATATATAATTTGTTGCTTTTGTTTTTTCGTTTACCCTTATTATTCGTTTTAATCTACCTATATAATCAATAGTAAAACATAAATAATTATAAGTATTCATAAAATCAATAATATCGTTTGGGTGGTAATTATATTTTTTTGCCCATTTTCGCAATATTTCTACTAAGAGAATTGGCTTAAATTTCTGAAAAACATTTTTGCCACCTTCCAGAACAAATAGCTCCGCACCCTCAACATCACATTTTATTAAATCTATTCGATCTATCTTATTTTCAACACAATAATCATCTAATTTTTTTAATATTACTTTTATTCTATTAATATTTTTGTCCGTAATTTTTTTTTCAGAAGCGCTGCCTGAATGTTCCGGATTTACAAAAAATGAAACAGTGGAATTTTTATTTGATAAACCAATGTTTTTGGAAATAATATTTTTTAGTTGATTAATTTTGATATTCTTTATCAAATAGTCAAATGTTTCCTTAATTGGCTCAAAAGCATACACTTTCATTTTTTTGTTTTGTTTAGCTGCGCTTAGACTATACCATCCAATATTTGCCCCAATATCAAATACTATTTTCGCTTCTTTTATTAAATCTAAAAAAAAATCAAAATATATTCCTTCGTAATTTTTAAAATTTAGAATTTCAAAGGGAACGAGTCTTTTATCGTTACGTTTACATGTCATTATTATTTTATTTCTTCGGGATATCATCTTCACTTCCGCGTCAGTTATAACAATAGATTTAATATCAGTAGAGTTGATGTAGTCTGCATAGTCAAATAAAATATCATGATTTTTGTATGCCAGATCTATAAATTTTTCCTTAGTAATTAATTTAGAAGTGTATTTTTTAAACAATGACACAAAAATATTTTTAGTCATATAGGGCAAATTTTACAACAATTATAATATAAGCCCGCCCGTCATTTATTGTTAAAAATAAAATTAATCTTTAATAATTCATATATCTTACGATTGGTACATTTCTGGGCTTTCTAATATTTTCATCTTAGTTAATAAAAGTTTTACCAAAGAAGGATTTTGGGCTAAGATTGATAAATTTGATAATTTAGGTGAAAATTTTTCAAATTTTTTAAGATCATCTACGGTATCTAAAATAAATCGCATTAATCTAGGACTTATAATTGATTCAAAAGATACAATTCCCTTAACTCCTTTACCTTTATTATTGACCATTCTTAATGTGTCGATATTCGCACCGCCTTGAATGACGTGAAAAACATCATCTTCTTGTAATTCAAGATATTTTTTTAATATTTCTGGATCCGAAGTAGATTTTATTCCAACAACTCTTCCAGTTTCTTTAGCCTTTTGAACAAAATCCACAGATAAGTTTTCCTTTTTATCATCTGGACAAATCCCAGGATTATTGTATAAGACTATTTTAAGATTAGTTTCTTTAATTAAAACATTTAGTTTTTCTTGAGGATCTCCATCTCCAAAATTTGGTACCAAAACCAAAGCATCCGCATCATTTTCTTGAGCGACTTTTGCCCGTCTTAACATTTCCGGTATATTTTTTGCAGAAATACCAATTAAGACCTTCATGTTGGGATCCTCTTTTTTTATAAACGATATACGATGTTTAACCGCTTCATTAAATTGTTCCTCAGGAACTGTGGGAGATTCGCCCGCGGTACCAAAAATGAAAACTGCATCGGCTTTACCTCGTATTAGATGTTTGTCTAATCGATCTGAGCTTGCAGGATCAAACCTATTTTTCAATACTGGAGTTATTGATGGTGGAATGACTCCAACTAGATTTCTTGCCTCAAACATATGGTTTGATTTTATCATTTTCTATATTAATTATCAACTATAGGACAGTTGGGCAAAACTATAGATAAAATTAAAAAAATATATATAATTAAGCTTGTGAAAAAGAAGACTCGCTTTAAAAAAATCAAAGTAGGTATTATTGGTACCGGAAATATTGGAAGTGATCTTTTAGTGAAAGTTCAAAGGTCGCAGTTGCTTGAATGCAGTATCTTCACAGGAAAAAACCCTGATTCGGAAGGAATAAAAAGAGCTAAAAAAATGGGAGTTAAAACTTCTTTTGAATCAATTAAAGCTATTGAAAAAAATCCTCAATGCTGTGAAATTGTTTTTGATGCGACTTCGGCTGAATCCCATTTATATAACGCTCCAATATTAAAGAGACTAAAGAAATTTGTCATTGATATGACGCCATCTAGAATTGGAAAAATGTGCGTACCTATTCTCAATCTGGAAAGTTCATTGAAAGAACATAATATTAATATGGTCAGTTGCGGCGGTCAAGCAACAACGCCAATTGCAAAAGCAATTATGAAAATTAACCCCGATACCGAGTACATTGAAATTGTTTCCAGTATTTCTTCAAAATCAGCCGGAATCGGCACCAGAAATAACATTGACGAATATACCCAGACAACCAGTGAAGCCCTTATGTATTTTAGCGATGTAAAAAAAGCCAAAGCCATCGTCAATCTTAATCCGGCCGATCCGCCAATACTGATGCATAATACTATTTATGCCAAAATAAAAAATCCAAAAATTAATCTTATCACCAAGGAGATTAAAAAAATGGTCAAAAAAATCCAGCAATATGTACCAGGGTATAAACTGGTGCTAGAACCTGTCTTTGATAATGGAAAATTAACAACTATGGTTGAAGTGGTTGGACGGGGGGACTATCTACCAGTTTATGCTGGGAATTTAGATATAATTAATTGTGCAGCGATTGCCGTAGCTGAAGAATATGCCAGACGAAAGTTAAAACTAAAAAAATATGGACTTAAATAGGGGAGTACTCATCGTCGATTCCACTCTTCGTGACGGGTCTCACGCTATGAAACATCAATTTACCGCTCAGGATATTACTCAATATGCCAGAGGAGCCGAACTGGCCGGTACAAAAATTCTTATGGTTGGACACGGTAATGGATTGGGCGCCTCCTCACTTCAACTTGGAGAATCTTTATTATCAGATATCGAAATGCTTAAAGCAGCCAAAAAACAATTAAAAAAAACCCAGCTCGGCGCTTTTTTAATTCCAGGATTTGGGACTATAAAAAATGATATTGAGCCGGCTATCAAGTGCGGAATTGAGATAATGATGGTAGGATGTCATTGTACCGAAGCCAATATTACTCGCCAACACATCCAATATGCTGTAAAAAATAATATAAAAACTTATGGTGTTTTGATGATGACTCATATGATCTCGGCTGAAGAACTTTTAGAACAGGCGAAATTAATGGAGGAATATGGAGCGGTCGGAGTTTTACTTATGGATTCGGCCGGAACTTATCTGCCTAAAGATGTGTCCGAAAAAGTATCAACCCTAGTTAAGGGTTTGAAAATTGATGTTGGTTTTCACGCCCATAACAATTTAGGAATGGCCGTTGCTAACTCTTTGATCGCGGTAGAATCGGGAGCCAATATTTTAGACGCTTGTTCCCGAGGTTTGGGTGCCGGAGCCGGAAACTGTCAACTTGAAGTAATTGCGGCGGTTCTTAAAAGAGTCGGTATTAAAACCGGACTTGATCTGTATCAATTAATGGATAACAGCGAAAATGTCATAGCTAAATTGATGAAGAAATCTCTTGAAATTAATCATATTACCTTAACCAGTGGTCTCGCCGGTGTTTTTTCCGGATTTGCTCCTCACGCAGAAAAAGCGGCCAAAAAATTTGGAGTTGATGTCCGGGATATTTTAATTGAACTTGGAAGAAGAAAGGTCGTTGGCGGACAAGAAGATATTATTATTGATGTTGCCAATTTTCTCAAACAAAAAAAAGAATTTAAAGACGAAGATTATCAAATCGAGTCATTATTATAAATTTAAAATAATTATATGACCGTCAGCGATTATATTTTCAATTTTCTGGTCGAAAAGGGCGTTGATACCGTGTTTATGATTACCGGCGGACAAGCTATGTTTTTAAATGATGCCGTATACCGTAATAAAAAGATCAATTATATTTGCAACCATCATGAACAGGCGCTGGGAATGTCCGCCGACGCCTATGGAAGAATTACCGGCAAATTGGGGGTTGGACTGGTGACAGCCGGTCCGGCGGCAATAAACGTGATGAATGGTGTTGTTGGCGGTTGGGTTGACTCATCTCCAATGATGATTATATCTGGACAATCGGCCTTATCTTACGTCAAATACCAACAAAAAACCAAAATCAGGCAGTATGGAATTCAGGGAATCAATATTAAACCGATTGTTGAAAAAATAACCAAATATTTTGTCACCGTAGACGATCCTTCTTTAATTCAATATTATATGCAAAAAGCTTATTATCTTGCTTTAAATGGCAGGCCCGGACCGGTCTGGATCGAAGTCCCGCTCGATATCCAACGGATGGAAGTGCCAAAAAAACTATTAAAAGAATTCGTGCCCGATGACATTAACGAAGTTAACAATGAGCTAACTTCAAACGTGAAGAAAACTTTGGAGTTATTATTAAAATCCAAATATCCAATTCTTTTTGTTGGCCAGGGAATTAGATCCGCCCGCGCCATGGAGGAATTTGAAAAAGTTGTTAAAAAATTGCAAATGCCGGTTGTGACATCACGATTGGGGATAGACGTTATAAACAGTGATAACGAATTATTTGTTGGAAGACCAGGAACTTATGGTGAAAGGGCCGCTCATTTTGCCATTCAAAATTCGGATTTTATATTGGTCGTCGGCTCTAGACTTTCAAATTCAACTGTAGGTCATAATTCAAAAGAATTTGGCAAAAATGCCAAAAAAATCGTCGTTGATATAGATATTGAAGAATTAGAAAAACCCAGTGTAGATATATTTCTCAAAATTAATACTGACGTCAAATTGTTTTTAAACGAACTTTTGAAACGGGTCGGCGCATATAAACTGCCAAGTTACAAAAACTGGATAAAGAGGTGCAATTTTTGGAAGAATAAATATCCGGTGGTTTTGCCGGAATATAAAAAAGAAAAACCAATTAATTCTTATTACTTCACCAGCGAACTTTCCAAAATGGCTGACGCTAAAGACATGATTCTTGTTGACACCGGTTCCTGTTTTCATGTGGCTTGTCAATCATGGAAAATTAAAAAGAACCAGCGTTTTTTGACAACAGGTGGTATTTCGACCATGGGCTATTGGGCGGCTGGGATCGGTGCCTGTTTGGCAAATAATCGAGAAAATACAATTGTCATAACAGGAGATGGCAGTCTTCAATTTAATATCCAGGAATTTGCAACGATCAAACACAATAATCTTCCTATCAAAGTTTTTATTTTCAATAACAACGGTTACCTATTAATAAGACACACCCAAAAGAATTTTATGGATGGGAGATTGATAGGTGAAAGACCTGATAACGGGGTTTGGTGTCCGGATTCTCTTAAAATCGCAACCGCTTATGAAATTAAAGGAGTAAGAATTAGTTCTATAGATGAAATTGAAAAAAAAGTCAGGGAAGTCCTTGATTATAAAGGACCGGTCATCTGTGACGTGATGACACCAGAATGGCAATTATTAATCCCGAGAACGGCATCGGAAAAAAGACCCGACGGAACTCTGGTCGCCAAACCGTATGAAGATATGTTTCCTTTTTTGGACAGAAAAGAATTATCTGATTCTAACCACCCATAAGATAAATTTTTATTTCCTTATGTTTACCGTTTCTTCAACAATATACATTGGCCTGTTCTTTGTCTCCTCTACAATTACCTGGATATATTTTCCAATGATACTGATCGCCAAAAGTTGAATTCCACCAAAAAAAACAATTGCTAACATGGTTGGAATTGAGGCTTTGATCGGGTTTCCAACAACTATGGCTGTATAAAGATATATTAGAATAAATAAGAAGGAAAAAAATACCAAAATAAAACCACCATAGACCATTAGATCCAATACTAAGTAAGAAAATCCAAAGATTCCTCTCTCCGCATGTTGTAAGTAACTGAAAATATTATATTTACTTTTACCTCTTAGACGACTTCGCCTTTCATATGTAATATATTGTCTTTTAAAACCAACCCATGATAACAAACCCCTCTCAAAACGATATTTTTCCGGAAGTTTTTTCAAAGCCTCAATAACTTTTTTATCATACAAACCAAAGCCTGTAGCATTTGTAGGAATTTGCGTTTTAGAAATACGATTAAAAAAATTATAAAAAATATTTTTTATTAGACTTATAAAAAAAGATTCCTTACTTTTTAAGTAAACACCCATGACCATATCGGAACCTTTTTCCCATTCCTTAATAAATGTATTTATTAGTTTGGGTGGATCTTGTAGATCACAGCCAATAGCAACAACAGCATCGCCAACGGCATAATCAAAAGCAGCTTTACCAGATGATTCTGGTCCAAAATTTTTTGATAAATATATTCCTTTGACGTCATGATCTTTACGGGCAAGATTACTGATCAGTAATCGTGTTTTATCCAAACTCCCATTATCTACGAATATATATTCATAATAATATTTTTTATTTTTGGATGTAGTATTTTTTAAGACCTCGTAGGCGTTGATTACATTTTCTTCTTCATTATAGCATGGTATACATATCGATATTTTTTTCATATAAATATCAGTAAAGTGTAATTATTTCATTTTTTAAACCCATTTTATTTATTTGATTTTTAATATCTTCTTGATATCCTTTTGAAGATATAATAATTGGAAAATTTTCTTCTCTTAGCAATTTGCTTGGACTAAATATTGGTTTATTGATTAATTTTGCCTTGTGATAATTAGGATTTGTGTCAATAAAAAATTTTATTCCTGATTTAAATAAATTAGTCTGAGCCAATAACTTTTGAGTGTGAACGCCCGCACCCCAGACATATAATTCCGTGTATTTTTTATTTATCTTATCTACCTTTAACTGTAAAAACGATAATATCTTCTTTGAGTCATCTATATATTTAGTAAGTTTTTTTTGGCTCAAAATATCATTATCTATCTCAGGAATGCTCCAAACAGATGATAAAATTGCAATAACAGATACTTTTGATTGAAGGTTCAATTTTATAAATCCATTTTTTAGCAGTAAATTATTAGTTGACTTTTTTGTAAAAAAATTTATGTGTTCAACAGAAAATTGCTGAAAAGCCTCTTGATGTTCTGGCAAATATTCATTTGACTGGCTGATAAAGAAATTGTCAGCATCGGGAGTTTCAATATATATTTTTCCTCCAAAATTAAGTAAATTTCTTATTTTTTGTAAAAACTCATTTAAATTTTTTATATGCTCCAAAACGTGGTTAATAATTATAAAGTCAAATTTACCCAGATGTCTAAGATCATCAAAAATACTGGCTTTTACCACTTTAATACCGTATCTTGCTTTGGCAACCTTAACTGCATAGTCTGAAGGATCAATTCCTGTCAAATTTTTATAGCCATTGTCTTTTAGTATTTTCATTAATTCTCCCGTATAACAGCCTAAATCTAAAATCCGATCATTCTTATTTAAAAAATTTTTAAAACAACCAAAAGAATAGGTAAGTCTTTTATTCATTTCTTTTTCATAGTTAGAATTCTTCTCTTTTTTGAAAACTTTATTTTTAATATAAAATGTTTTCTTAGACATTTCTTTATAATAAGTTTCAAAGAAGACTTGATTGGGAATATTATCTGCAAATGCAAAACCACATCTTTCGCAAATTACTACATCGTAGCCGCTATGAAAATAGTATTGAGTGGGTAAAATGAACCGTTGATGATAAATTTTTTTATTTTTTGAACCATTGCAAATCTCGCAGTTTCTTTTCATAATAAATCTGCTTTGTAGTATATAATATTGGAAAGCATAATTCTATGGAAATAGCCTTGGTAATACCAGCATATAACGAAGAAGCCACTATAAAAAAAGTTATTGAAGAAGCTTTTTTCTATATCAAAAAAATTGTTGTTATTAATGACTTTTCAACTGACAAAACTGAAATAATTTTGAAAAAATTACCGGTAACGACAATTAAAAATCAAAGGAATCTTGGCTATGCCAAAGCTCTCGAAAAGGGGATAGGTAAGGCTTTTACTTCCGGTTCTGATTATGTGATCACATTTGATGCTGATGGTCAACATAAAGTCAGTGATTTAAAAAAATTTATCTCCATTATTGAAAAAGACAAACCGGATTTAGTTCTTGGAAAAAGATCGTTTAAAAATCGATTTATGGAGGAAGTTTTTGGTTTTTATTCTAAATTAAGATTTGGTTTTTCCGACCCTCTATGCGGTATGAAAGCTTATAAAAAAGAAGTGTTTGAGAAATATGGTTACCTAGAAAAAAAATATACAATCGCTACCGAATTGGTTTTTAAAGCGATAAAAAACAAAGCCAGTTTTGTTGAAGTTCCGATTAAATCCAAGAAACGTCAAACCCAATCACGTTTTGCTAGTAGTTTGAAAGGTAATTTTCTTGAGTTTAAGGCCTTAATTAATATTCTTTTTACTTAATATGCTTCCAACTAATATGCTCTCCTTTTTTAAGGGGTTTTTTAAGTTTTTTGTTAATCAATTTGTCAATTTCAAAAGGTGGAATTCCATCATTTGTAATCGGTCTTAAAGATTCAAGGTCTTTTTTATTTATTATTTCACCAGCATTGATATTTCGCGTCGCTCTTATAGATCGACGTTGAACTATAGCGGTTTTTACTTCGTTTTTTTCTATTATTTTCACGCCGTCACCCATTGATAATTCTAACTCTCGAGTTCGGTCAACCATTTCCTTCCAGCTTCTAGGATTCATGGCAAAACCATGATCAGGTCCAATTCGGGAATTATCATCGGTAAAATGTTTTTCTATGACTCTAGCTCCAAGTGCTACTGCTCCAAGTACGGTTGTATGTCCGGAAGTATGGTCGGATAAACCTAAAATAATATCCGGATAAAGTTTTCTATAAAGTTTTAATACATTCAAATTAATGTACTTAAAATTTTCCAATGAACCCGTGTAGTTTGTGTTGCATTGCATCAAAACAATTTTTTTTGTTCTCTTCATTAATGTATTCATCGCTCTTTTTACATCTTCAATTGTTGATGCACCGGTGGCTATCATTATCGGTTTTCCCTTCCTCGCTATATAGTCAATAATTTCTAACCAGGTCATATCTCCTGAGCCAATTTTATACACATCAACGAACGGATCAACTTTATCGACTGAGTCAAAATCATAAGGACTAGTAAAATAGCCTATTCCAACTTTTTTGCAGGTTTCTTTAAGAATCGGCGTCCAATCCTGACTAATACTGGCATCTTTATACACTTGAAAAACAGATTTTTTCCACTTCGATTGATGAGATAATTTATCTTTTAAATGTTCAAATCCATATTTACTGACTATTTTGTCAGCTTTAAAATTCTGAAATTTAGCCGCATCTGCCCCCGCTCCAGCACAAAGATAAATCAATTTTTTGGCTCTTTCCAAACTTCCATCATGATTTGCGGCAATATCAGCAACAAAATATGTCGGTTGATCATATCCAATTATTCTTTTACCAATTTTAAAATTTTTTATATGCGTTTTTATTTAAAATTTTTAACAAGTATTTTTATTGTATCTTCGAGATCTGGTAAACGATGTTTTGAAATTGATCGGTAAAAAAAACTGTCTAGAGTTTGATCTCTTGATCTTTTTATCTTTCCTTTCTGATTCAACTTTCCTCTGACGATTAAACTAAGGTTTAGATTTAGTTCTTTACAAAGATTGTATCCAAAATCATATTTGGAAACAATTTCTCTTCCTGCAATATGTAGTATTTTCGGAACCTTATTCTCAATTACCCATTCTAATTCTTTAGCTAAATGCCAAATAGATATTGGCGTAAATATTGTATCGGCATACAAAGTTATGTTCTTGCCGCTTTTTACTGAGTTGATAATCCATTCTGCAAAACTCTGTTTGCCTGGATTAATATTATTACCAACAATTGTTGTTCTGACGATACAACCATTTTTTGCTAAATTTAAAACATATTTTTCACCTAATTCTTTAGATTTGCCGTAGACTGTTACTGGAGCGGTTTTTATTTTTTCATTTGCCAAATGAGTTTTTAAAGGAAAGACCGCGTCGGTAGAAATAAATATTAATTTTGCTTCAGGAAAAACTTCAATCAGTTTTTTTACGGAATCACCGTTAACCAACTTTGCTTCCTTTGGGTTAGATTGACAATATTCATGACTTGTTAGGGCGGCGCAGTGGACTATCACATCCGGTTTTATCCAATTATATAATGATTTATAGTCTTTTGTTTTTAGATTAAATTTTTTAAAAATTTTTGCTGAATTATGAAGGAAATCATTTCCCGCAGTAGCGTAAACTAGATATTTTTCATTCCATAAATTAACTAAAGTAGCTCCTAACATTCCAGACGCGCCTGTGATTAAGATTGTTTTCATATCTCTTAACTTACTCAGTCATTTTCCTCAATTGTTCTTCGGTTAACCATTCTTTATTAAGGTTGCTGTCGTATCTTTCTGACTTCATGATTTTTCCTCTTGACCACAGGTTATTTTTTGGTTCTTTAAATAAACTTACCGGTCTTATAACATACATATCATTAAATTCGTAAGTATTTTGGGCTTCATTTTCTGAGATTAGGGTTTCAAATAATTTTTCGCCTGGTCGAATACCTGTAATTTTTATTTTTGAATTAGGAGCAATTACTTTTGCTAAATCGATTATTTTCATACTTGGAGTTTTTGGAATAAATGTTTCACCACCGTTCATTTGCTCAACACATCTAATAACAAATCTTACTCCTTGTTCTAAAGTCAACCAAAAACGTGTCATTCTCGTATCTGTGATAGTAATTACTCCATTCTTTTTTTGATGTTGGAAAAGCGGAATAACGCTACCTCGACTGCCAACTACATTTCCATATCTGACACAACTAAATTTAGTGCCGTTAGAGCTTGAATAGTTGTTTCCTTGTATAAAAAGTTTTTCGGCAACAAGTTTAGTTGCACCATATAAATTGATCGGGCTGACTGCTTTATCTGTACTTAAAGCTAAAACTTTTTTAACACCTTTATCTATGGCGGAGTTAATAATATTTTCAGATCCATTAATATTCGTTCTGATCGCTTCAATCGGATTGTATTCACAAGCTGGCACTTGTTTTAAAGCTGCAGTGTGAATGACAATATCTATGTCAATGAAAGCTCGATCAAGACGATTTTTATCCCTAATATCTCCAATAAAAAAACGGATTCTCTTATCAGTGAAGCCGTACATCGTCCTCATCTCTTCCTGCTTCAATTCATCTCGACTGTAAACGACTAAACGTTCTATTGGATATTCTTTAAGAAGAATTTGGATAAATTTTTTTCCAAAAGAACCAGTACCTCCTGTAACCAAGACCATTTTATTTCTCCAAAGATTACTATTTTTTTTCATGATTTTTTTATTTTGCTTTTTTCAAAATACTCGTCTTGAATTATAGCATCTTTATCAAGAGTTTCAATATTTTTTTGAAAATAATTATAAAAGTCTTTAATGGAATCTTTATATGAAGTAATTTTGAGAGAGGGAAATGTTTTTTTTAATTTTTGGTTATTTCCAGTATATTGATAATTCAATCCTTTATTCATAATTGTTACTTTTGACGGTTTTTTGGAAATTTTGTTTATTAGGTCAACAATTTGGGTGAGACTGATTGACTCAGACGTTGAGATGTTAAAATCTCCTGATACTTTTTGATTTTTCAAGAAAAACTTCATGATTGGTACCAAATCTTTTATGTAAAGATAGTCAAAGATTATATCCTGTTTAATTTTGATTGGTAATCCTAATAAATTCTTGACAATTGAATTGGCGATGAATTTAAAGCGGTAATCTTCTCCCGGTCCAAAGATGCCGAAAGGGAGTAGGGTAGTGATTTTTTTGTTGTCTTTAGATAATTTGCTGCAAACCAATTTACCCAAACCGTAATTATCCTGTGGAATAAACTTTCCCAATTCTGTTTCTTTGACTTTTTTTAAATCGCGGGTTTTTGCGTATTCTGCCCCAGATCCGAAATTAATAAATTTATCCAATAGGTCAAGGTTATTATAAATCGACAAAAACATCCGCAAAATATTTTCTAACACCATGTCATCACCTTTGACAGCAGTATGAATAACTACTTTAATTTTATTTTTAACAATATATTTTCTAACTGCATTGGCATCCATTACCTCTAACTCATTATGAGCAGGGACGAAAACTTTATATTTGTCTTTCAACCCTTCATAAAGATTTTTTCCAATAAACCCAGTGCCACCTGTTATTAAGATATTCATAATATTAGTCAAACATATGCATATTATTATATATCTCTTCCTTCGGCAAAAACGGAAACATGTTTTCTAGCGGTCGGGATTCTAAGGTCCCGTCCGGTCGCCGGAAAGATGAAACTCTGGGCCTTCTTTTTTGATCATAGGCGATATTGACTTCGCACAAAATTGGTCCTTTAGTTCTTAAAGTTTTTTTTATTTTATCAATCAATTGATCATTGTTCTTTATGTTTTCATACTTAAAACCGTGAGCTCTGGCAAGTAGTTTAAAGTCAGGATTGGTAACACCGGAATCTTTATTTGAACCGACATAATTTCCGGAAAAATAATTATCCTGGGTTGACCTAATCGATTCATATCCGTCGTTATTAAAAATAAAAATTTTTATAGGTAGTTTATAATATTTTATCGTTTCTAATTCGTGGATATTAAATTGAATACTGCCGTCTCCCGTAACCAAAATTGTCCTTTTGTAGTCATTACCCACACAAGCGCCGATTGAGGCAGGTAAACACCAGCCCATTTGCCCTAAATTTTTATTAACAAATGCCCTCTGTCCTTTTTTTACTTTAAAAGCTTGATACATACTGCAAGCATCTAAGGAAATACCGGTAACCAAAACATCCTTATTCGTTAATAAATCCGATAAGACATCAAAAAAAACATAACTATTGACGTGTTTTTTATCCTTAAAATATTCTGGATTAATTGATGGATATTTATCTTTAAAATATTGACAAACAGATAACCATTTTTTATTTTCTTTTAATTTAATGGTTTTTAGCTGATTCAACATTTCAACCATGAATTTTTTAGCGTCTGAAACGATTGAAAAATCAATTGTTATTTTTTTATTCTTAATTTCTCCTTGATCTATATTAACCATGATCTTTTTGGCATTTCGGGCAAACCCTTTAAAATCATAACCTGTTGAAGCGGTGTTCAGACTGGCGCCAATGCTGATAACCAGATCGGAATTTTGCAAAGCAAAATTGCCTCGGCGCGTACCAACCGGGCCAAATTTTCCTAAAACTTGTTTATTGTTCTCCGGTAATAGATCTAGTCCGTTAATTGGAAAAATTACTGGTATTTTTAATTTACTAACTAATTTCTCAAAAACTTTTTCTCCTCCCGAAAGGCGAATACCTTGACCGGCGATCATAATCGGTTTTTTTGACTTTTTAAGTATTTCTATCACTTTTTCAACACTATTTGTTAAATCATTTTTGTTTTCATTCTTCTTAGGCGGATAAAAAAAATAAAGTTTTTTTTCATCAATATTAGCGCTTTGTATATCCAGCGGAAGGTCAATCCAAACTGGCCCCGGACGACCGATAGTCGCTTCATAAAAACACTTTTCCAACTCATATCGAATTTTATATGGATCTATAATGGTGACTGCGTATTTGGTAATTGGTTTAACCATCGGAATGATATTTATTTCCTGAGGTCCAATCTGTCGGTATTTTGTGTAATCGGCGATTACTTCACGCTTTACCTGACCGGAAATAACGATCATTGGGATTGAATCAACCCAAGCCCCGGCAACTCCGGTAATAGCATTTGTTCCGCCTGGACCGGTCGTCACCAAACAGGCAGAGATGTGATTTTTGGTTCTTGCCCAAGCTTCGGCCGCCGTGGCTGACGCCTGTTCGTGATGATTAGAAATATATTTGATTTTTTTATTTCTTCCCACCGCATCACAAAGAAACATAATCCCGCCACCAGAAACAAGAAAAATATCGCTAATGCCTTTTTTGACTAGGAAATTAATTACGTAGTCTGAAAGCCGAATCATATTTTTATAAATTAAAAATAATACTGTATTTTAATAAACTACGCATATTTATACAACTGTATGCGCAAAAACAGCCAGCACCGCTATCGAGTTTTTTATAGCTTCTCAGTAATCTGAAAGCTTATTTTTGTAGGTTATAAACGACTGACAAAACAATAAGACCTATTTATTATTAGATAAGTGAAAACATTTCTATTTATCGATGGGTCTAATCTTTATTCCGCTCAATTTGATCTTTTTGGACCTAAAAAATATCTTAATTTTACTATTTTTATTAAAATAATTGAAAATATTATAAAAACAAAACTTGATAAAATATTTTTTTACGCTTCTTATACACCAAATAAGTCCAATTTTTCTTTAAAAGAGAAACAATATATTATTAATGAATTCAAGTTTTATCAATCTGTAAAATTAACAAGTAATTTGATTTTTTTTAAAGGTTATCGTTCAAAAACTTCTGGAAAAGAAAAGGAAGTCGATGTAAAGCTCGCAGTTGATTTAGTAGGACTTGGATTATTGAATAAATTTAGTAAAGCATATGTTTTTACCGGTGATGCTGATTTCCTTCAAGCAATTTTCTTTCTTAAAAAATTTAGACCAAATAAGCAAATTGAATTATTATGTTTAAATAATAGAGTTATGTATAAAGGTTTATTCTATTTACCATCGCATATTTTAAATTTTGGGGACAAACCTTTAAAAGAAAAAGGAATTGCCAAAAAAGCAAGAATAATCAACATAAAAAAGACCGCGGAGCTTTGTCCGCGGCTAGGATAAATACAATATAACAAACTGTAGAATCACTGTCAAATGAATTTACAAGAACTAGTCTTTATACCACTCAAATATTTTTTTCACCGTTGATTTAATGTTTTCTTTTGGTTTCCAACCTAAAGGATTTCGTTTTTGACTATTTTTAAAAAGTGTATATAATAAACTATTAGAAACATTTAAAATTAAGGCCGCATCCGTTAATAATATGATCCTTATATTCTAATGAGGATGCGGCACAAAGGGCCGTAATCGTAAATAACAGTGCATGTTATTTACGAACGAGCCCTAAGTATGATATTATCAAGATTATTAATATGCAAATACAAAATTTTATTCAAGAACAATTAAAGCAATTATTTGGCTCAATTGACGGTATTCATCTGGCATATCTTTTTGGCTCCCAGATCACATCGCAAAAAGGACCGCTCAGTGACTACGATTTTGCCTTGTATTTTGATGATAATTTAACTCATATTGAGCGGAATAATCTTACACTTGAACTTCATCAGAAGATTGCAAAGATCGTAAAAACCGATGCAATAGATTTGGTGGTTATGAACCAAAATAATAATTCTGTACTTAAATTTAATATTATTAAAGAAGGTATGCTTCTTTATCAAAAAGAGCCGTATAAGGTAATTATCGAGCCGGCAATCATGAGTGAATATTTTGATTTCAAACAATTTTTAGATAAATTTATATGACAACCGTTGATACTTTGAAACTTAAAATCAGCGAAGTTGAGAAATATTATCAGATTGTGAAAAAATACCAAAATATCCCCCTACAAGATATTGAGGCTGATGATACTGTTAAAGGGGCGGTCGAAAGATATTTGTATTTACTTTGTCAGTCATCTATTGATCTAGGTGAAGCTTTAATTTCATATTATAAATACCGGATACCAACTACTTACGCTGATATTTTTGATATTTTATATGAAAACAACTTTATATCTAAACAGCTGGCTCTTTCTTTGGCAAGAATGTCCGGCTTTAGAAATATTCTTGCACATTCATATGGAAAAGTGAATTTTGATATTGTCTATCAAGTGCTCACAAAAGATATAAATGTAATTCTAGAATTTGTTTATTTATTAAAAGAAAAAATGAAAGTTGTTTAGATTAACTTTTGTACCACCTGAATATTTTCTCCGCCGTTGATTTAATATTTTCTTTTGGCTTCCAACCAAGCGCCTTATTAATCTTTGAATAATCAAGCGATTGATAGGGGATTTCGTTTTTCGCGGTATTCAAAATTTTGTAATTAATTTTCTTATGCAAGTTTTTCCCAACTAATTTTATTAAATCTAAGACGTTTAACGTCTCATCAGACCCGAAATTAAAAACTTCTCCTTTTACTTTTTCAATATTTTCAGCTAATAATAAATAACCGTTAACTACATCTTTAACGTAAAGATAATCTCTTATATATTTTCCGTTACTTCGAATCAGTAAACTTTTGTTTTCATTTATTGACTTCATAATTCCCGGGATAATTCTCGAAAAATTTAAATCGCCTTCGCCATAAATGTTTCCAAATCGCGTCACAACGACAGGAATTTTATAAGTTTTGTAATAAGTAGTACTAAGCAAATCGGTGACTGACTTTGAAGTATCGTAAGGGTGGTCGCCGGATAGGGGATCGGTTTCAACGTATTTGTTCCTATGTAATTTACCATAAGCTTTGTCAGATGAAGCAACAACAAGCCCTTTTATCTGTGGATTAATTCGAACTGCCTCAAGAATATTTACTGTGCTTAAAATATTGTTATCCAAAGTATATTTTGGATTTTTATAAGCGTCTTCGACCAGTGCTTGAGCGGCTAGATGAAAAATAAATTCAATTTTATATTTCTTGATTAAGGCCAAAAGTTTTTTGTAATCGCAGATGTCGAGATTTATAACTTTAGATTTCTTATGAAGATTTTCCGTGAATAAATAAGATCGTTTATCAAGATTGATATCGACGATAAAAACATTGGTTTTCAGTTTAATCAATTCTTCAACTAAATGAGGACCAACAAAGCCAGCGCCACCTGTGACTAATATATTTTTATTTTTTATTTCCATATTTTCCACGGCACTTTCCCACTTTTCCACATCTTATTTAAATCTTCAACTTCCTTATAGGTATCCATACAAAACCAAAATCCATCATGCTTATTGGCTGATAATTGTTTTTCTTTTCCTAATTTTTTTAAAGTTGGATGCTCTGTCTCGCCGGACTTTAAATAATCAAATACCCGCTTATCAAATACCATATAACCACCATTAACCCAATCGGAAAGTACCGGTTTTTCAATAAAACTGTTTACTAAATTTTTTTTATTAACTTTGACTTGTCCGTATTTTGATCTTGGATGAACTAAGGTAATGGTTCCAATTGTTTTCTGTTTTTTATGGAATTTTACTAAGGCATCAATATTCAAGTCCGTTACGCCATCTCCATAAGTAACCATAAAATATTTATCACGATCTGGAATATGTTTTTGACATCTTAAAATTCTTTCTCCAGGTAGAGTATCCACACCGGTATCAACAAAAGTTATTTTAAAATTATCAATTTCCTGACGGTCGTCAAGGTAGAATTTAGTTTTGTGATTATGAGTATCAAGTGAAAAATCTGACGTAAAAGCTTTTTGATTAAGAAAAAAATCTTTAATATAATCTGCCTTATATCCGAGGGCAAGAATAAATTCATTAAATCCGTATGAAGCGTAGATTTTCATAATATGCCAAATAATTGGCTTGTCACCAATAAAGACCATTGGCTTTGGCTTGTATTCCGTTTCTTCTTTGAGTCGGGTTCCCGTTCCCCCGCAGAGAATTATGACTTTCATACTTCCATATTTTACATCAAACCTTGCAGATTGTATATTGTTATTTATAATTGATTTATCAACTTACTATGTTTTTTATAGTCTTTCTCTTAATACTTTTAACTTTTTACTTCGTCGACAAAAAAAAGGTCTCTTTTTCACTCAAACAATCTATTCTCATTGGACTATTAATCAGACTGACCATAACCTTTATCTTTTATAAAAGCAGCAGTGATGATTTGACTTCGTTTCTTGATGCCGGAAAAATCATTTTAGAAAAAAAATCAATATACCCCTCTCTTTATTTTCCTTTTTTTCCATATCTTGGAGCGCTAGCAATTTTTCTCAAAAGCTTTTTTCCACCTTTACTATTCCTGAAACTTATTTTTACTTTTTTTGACTTTGGAAATATATTTCTTGTTTATTTATTATCAAAAAAAAATCTAAACCGAACTTTACTTTACGCTGTAAATCCAATAACGATTATCTCCTCCAACATCCACGGTCAGTTTGATGTTATTCCGCTATTTTTTCTTTTATTGGCAATTTATCTATTTAACAAACATAAAGAAATATCTTCAATGACAGCAATTTCTTTAGCGATTTTTACCAAAACCTGGCCGGCTTTATTTATTATTCCTTTATTAAGAAAGCTAAAAAATAAGTTTCTAATTGCGCTTATTATTATAATTCCATTAATTAGCGTTCTTTTCCATTTCTGGTTTTTTAAAACTCCAATGTTAGAAATCATTATGCCGATAAAAAATTACCGGGGCGTCTATGGTTACTGGGGAATAGGGAATATCTTGATTTTATTATGGCCGAAATTGGATGGGTCTATCTTGCAACTACTAAGAAGAATATTTTTTGTGGCATTATTTATCTATTCTTTTTATCCTAATAATAAAAATGTTATAAAAAATGTCTTAATCATAATGTTATTTTTTTTTATCTTTACCTTAACCTTTGGATCACAATGGCTATCCTGGCTGTTGCCGTTTATTATTTTAATAAAGCCAAAACATTGGTTATTATTTATTTTGGCGGCAACAATTTATCTGACAACGGCATTTATTAAGAATGTTTATCTACTACCAGATAATGTCACCGCTGTTTTTAGCATTCTTGAAATGGTACTCGGCTTTATAACATGGTCATCGATTATTTTAATTTTCTATAAAAACTACTACGAGCCATAAATAAATGCCGTGTTATATAATATATTTGAATCTATGAAGAAAAAATATTTAATTACCGGTTCTTCCGGTTTTATCGGTTCAGCCTTATTAAGAAAACTGCTTGAGCAAAATAATGACGTTTATATTATTTTAAGAAAAAATTCTAAAACTTGGAGAATCAACGATTTGCTGAAAAAAGTAACTGTTTTCTATTCCAATCTTTCAGACGTTACCGAACTGACTCAAATTATTAAAAAAATCAAACCTAATATTATTTATCACCTGGCCACCAACGGTGCCTATTCTTATCAAAAAGACGCTGATCAGATTATTCACACTAATATTTTAGGGACCTGGAATTTACTTCAGGCTTGCAATACGGTTCAATATGAATTGTTTGTCAATACAGGCAGCTCCTCAGAATACGGTTTCAAAAAATTTGCTATGAGGGAAACCGATATTCTTGAACCAGCAAGCTATTATGCTGTAACTAAATGTGCTCAAACTTTACTTTGCACTCATATTGCCAGACAAGAAAAAAGACCAATTGTAACTATCAGACCATTTGCTGTTTATGGTCCTTTTGAAGAGTCAAAAAGATTTGTTCCGACATTTATGAACGCTTTATTATTTAATAAAAAAATGAATTTGGTTTCACCAATCATTGCAAGAGATTTTATATACGTCGATGATCTCGTTGATGCCTATCTGAAAATTAATGAATTTAAAAATAACCCGGGAGAATATTTTAATATCGGGACCGGTTTACAATCAACCATTAAAAACTTTGTTGAAACAGCAATGAAAGTAATAGGCAAGGATATAAAACTTAAATGGGGGAGTCTGGAGAATCGAAATTGGGATACTGATAACTGGGTTTCCGATATTTCAAAAGCTAAACAGTTGCTTAATTGGATTCCCAAAACTAATCTAGAGCAGGGAATTAAATTGACTTGGATATGGTTTAAAAAAAATCAACAATTTTATGAAAATAAAACTTAAACAAGTCAGGTGTGCCATCTGCAAGTCCGATAAAAACTATCGAATACTTTATAAAAAAAATTTTAAACTATCTGATTTAAATATCAATACTTTTTCGGCCAGGAGACTTCCTGATAAAATCCACTATCAGATGGTGAAGTGCGATCGGTGCGGACTGGTTCGTTCAACCCCGGTTATTGATATCAAATACTTAAGTCAACTTTATAAAAAAAGTCTTCTTACATATGATGAAGAAATCAATAATCTGATAGCCACATATATCAATAGAGTTAAACCTATCCTTAACAAATTACCAAAAAATGCCAGGATATTGGAAATTGGCTGTGGTAACGGTTTTGTCTTAAAAGCGGTTTATGATCTTGGATATAAAAATGTTTACGGAATTGAACCAAGTATCGATGCAATAAAAAAATCTAATTCAAAAATTAAAAAAAACATTATTGCAGATATTCTTAAACCCGGTTTGTTTGATAAAGAGAGCTTCGATTTTATTTTCTTTTTTCAAACATTAGACCATATACCGGAACCGAATAAATTTTTAAAAGAATGCTGTCATCTTCTTAAAAAAAATGGACGTATATTAGCTTTCAATCATAACGTTGACTCTTTTTCCTCAAAATTATTAGGAGAGAAAAGTCCAATTATTGATATTGAGCATACTTTTCTCTATAGTTTTAAAACTATTAAAAAAATATTTGAAAAAAATAAATTTAAAGTAGTTAAAATTTATTCCCCAAATAATGTTCTTTCCCTAAAACACCTATTTTGGCTTTTACCGTTACCAAAAGATATCAAACAAAAAATAATCGAATCGAATATTAAATTGTTGGATAAAAAAATTAATATAAAATTAGGTAATATTTGCCTTGAAGGACAAAAAAATGAAAATTAAGTTTGATAAAAATCAGAAAAGAATCAGAGCTAAATTACTCGAACTGCTTCATCGAGCTCACCTTTCTCATATTGGCTCATGTCTTTCGGCAATCGATATAATTGACGCTATCTATTCAATAAAAAATAAACAGGAAAAGTTTATCTTGTCAAACGGACACGCCGGAGTTGCTCTTTATACTATTTTGGAAAAATACCGATACCTGAAAAATCCCGATTTGACCAAACTTAACGTTCATCCTGATAGAAATCCGAAAATAGGAATAGATGTATCTACAGGAAGTTTAGGACAGGGTTTACCAATTGCTCTTGGTATGGCTTTAGCCGACAAAAATAAAAATGTTTACTGCTTGATTTCAGACGGGGAATGTGCTGAAGGCAGTGTTTGGGAAAGTTTTAGAATTATTCATGATTTAAATATTTGTAATCTAAAAATTGTTATTAATTTAAATGGCTGGGGTGCGTATGGTCCTATCTCAACAAAATATCTGATAAAACGACTAAAGGGATTCAGTCATGGTCTAACTATCATCAACGGTCATAATCCAGGTGAAATAATCAAAGCCTTAAAAGCAAATTATACTAAGTCGGTCCTAATTGTTGCCAAAACAACGTCGGAACAGTTCAATTTCCTGAAAGGACTCGATGCCCATTATTTTGTTATGAGTGAAAATGATTATCAATTGGCCATGAAACAATTAATATGATTGATTTTAGTCAAAATTTGAGACGGCGGTTTGCTGACGAAACATATAATGTAATGAAAAAAAATAAAAATATTATCGTTCTAACAGGTGATCTTGGGTATAAAGTATGGGATAAAATTAAAAAAGATTTTCCTGATAGATTCTATAATACCGGCGCGTCTGAACAAGCATTGATGGGAATAGCTATTGGATTGACCCTTGAAGGAAAAATTACGATTGTTTTTTCGATCACAACATTTTTGTTGTACCGCCCATTTGAAACTATCAGAAATTATATCGATCATGAAAAAATTCCTGTTAAACTTATCGGGTCAGGCCGAAATAAAGATTATTCACATGATGGTTTTTCACACTGGTCAGAAGAAGATAAAAAAGTCATGAAAATATTTAAAAACATTAAATCGGTTTGGCCGGAATCGGCCGACGAAGTTTCTAGTTTATTTCCTAAAATAATTAATGATAATAATCCTTGGTATGTTAATCTTAAAAGATAAAAATGAAAACTAAAAAAATATCGGCAATAATCGCTTGCTACAGAGATGAACGGGCCATCCCCTATATGTATAAAAGGTTGGTAAAAACATTTAAAAAGATCGGCATTGATTATGAAATTATTTTTGTCAATGATGACAGCCCTGACCGGACGGAAGATGTTTTAAAAAATGTTGTTAAAAAAGATAGGCATGTTATTGCTATAAATCATTCACGGAACTTCAGTTCGCAAATGGCTTTTACCAGTGGTATGGAGATCTCAACCGGCGACGCAATTGTTTTTCTTGATGGGGATCTTCAAGATCCGCCTGAATTAATTGAACAGTTCTATAAAAAGTGGCTTGAAGGGTACGATGTTGTTTATGGTGTCCGGGCTAAAAGAGAAGCTCCACTTATTATGCAAATTGCTTATAAACTTTTTTACCGGATTTTCCATAAAATTTCCTATATTTCTATCCCGCTTGATGCCGGTGATTTTTCATTAATCGACCGTAAAGTAGTTGATATATTAAAAACGTTTCCGGAAAGAGACAGATTTTTAAGAGGACTCAGGGCTTGGGTCGGATTTAAACAAACCGGGATTAAATACACCAGACCGGAACGAATGTTCGGCCAAACGACTAATAATTTCGTAAAAAATTTTAACTGGGCTACTAAAGGTATTTTTTCTTTTTCCTATGTCCCGCTCGAGATGATGACCATACTTTCATTAATTGTTTTTGTTCTTTCGGTTATTGCTATGATTTATCAAATTTTACTAAGACTAATTTGGCCAAATTTGGTACCAAAGGGAACAACGACTGTTTTGATAACAGTACTGTTTCTCGGATCAATTCAGTTATTGGGTATCAGTGTTTTAGGCGAATATATAGGAAAAATTTTTGAAGAAGTAAAACAAAGACCTAAATTCATTGTTAAAAGTATTTTCCGCAATAAAAAGAGGTCAAATATTTCATAATTTATGGATTCTAAGATTATTATAAAAGCAATTTTTTACGTGCTGATTCCGATTCAATTATTGTTGTTTACTTTTCTCCCTCCACCTTTTCAGAAACCCGATGAACAACCTCATTTTGAAAAATCATTATTAATCAGTAAAGGGTATTTATTTTGTCAAAAAAAATCTAATAATACTATTATACTCGAAAAAAAATATATAGATTTTATTAAAAGCCCTTATCTTGATTTGTTGACTCACGGAAAAAATACTAAGCTGCCTTTGAACGTTTTTTTAAAGGATTTATTTTCAAATAATCAGTCAGGTAAAAAAATCGATTTCAATATCGACCATCTCTGTAGTTTTCCCATCATTTCTTATCTGCCTCAGACATTTGCTTTGTTGATTATTTCAATATTTAAACTTAGTCCGATTTTGTCTTTGTATTTTGGACGACTAATGATGGGCATTCTCGGTTACTTTTGGTTTTTATATCTTTATAAAAAAATTGCTGATGACTATAGACTAATACTTCTCTTTACTTTTGCCCTCCCCATGACTTTGCACCAAATTTCTTCGTTTAGTTATGATTCCCTTAATATTATGTTAGCATTAACTTTTTTTGTTTTGATCATTAACTATTGCCTAAGAAAAAAAATTACTTCGTTTCAGTATTTCAAATTATTCTTTGTATTATTTTTATTTTTATGGAGCAAAAAAATCGGTTATGAAACATTTTTTTTATTTCTTTTTTTATTACCGTTTCAAATTAAGCCGATGACGATATCAAGTTTAATATTAATTACTTTTTATTTTATATCAAAACTAACAGGGTCTTACGATTTACAGGCTTCATTGACCAATGAGATGATTAACCCTTTACAACAACTAAGCTTTTTAGTATCGAATCCTATTAATATTCTTTTTGTAATTATCAATACCACAGTTCATCGCTTGGGATTTTATCTGCAAAGTCTGATTGGAATTTTTGGCTGGCTCGAATATGGACTTGATCCCTTGAGTTATTTTCTTTATGGATTATTTTTTGTTTATTTATTAGTAAATATAAATTTGCCAAAGAAATATATGTTGAGCAAAAAGAAAAACTTTTTACTTTTTATCACTTTGATAATTTCTTATATTTTTATCGTCCTTTTGGCCTATGTTTTCAATACAACCTCAGGAACCCCAGTAGTTCATGGAGTTCAGGGAAGATATTTCATTCCTTTTTTGCCTTTTATAATTTTACTTATTGTCCAAATAAAAAATAGCGTAATCTTTCAAAAGATTCTTTATTTTTTAATAATTATATTTTTAATATCAGCTACCTTTTACAGTGTTTTTAAGAGATATTATTAATTTCAGTTTTTTTATTTAGCGAGTTATTTATTTAGCGAGTTAAAAAACAAACTCGAAAACTCATTAAACTCGTAATAATTTAATAAAAAATATGTTTTTAGTGATTATGCACTTCATTTTCTTGAAAAACCGCCCCGCATTCCTCACACTTTAATCTCTTATCAAACTCATGACCTTTAAGATTACAACCCTCACCTCCACATTTTGTTAACCCACTGTTATATTGTTCTTCAGAAATCTCAGCTTTACAGGTGCCAACACAGATATAAACTATTTTATTCATGGTAAAATTATATCATTTGATATGAATAAAAAGAAGTTCTGGATATTTTTATTTGTAATGGCAATTTTTATTGTTTCCTTGCTCTTTCGATTGCGTGGGCTTATCTCCATTAATCCGCCTTTTTGGGTTGATGAAGTGTTTACTGCCAGTCAAGCTAATCTTGTCCTGAAATACGGATTAAATGTTTTTAATAATTCCAAAATTTACTTCGAATATCATAATATTTCTATTCATTTTTTAGTGGCTTTATTTTTTCAAATATTTGGACAAAAAGAATGGGTGGCCAGACTACCATTTGTCCTTATTGGTTCATTGGTGCCCGTAGCCGCTTTTATTTTCAGCCGTTTTATTTTTAACTTACCAACCAGTATTATTGCTTCTCTTTTGATTAGTTTTTCCTATATGGAAATTGTCTGGTCAAGGCAGGCTAGGGGATATGTGCTGCAGCAATTATTAGTATTAGTCGTCTTCTATCTTTACTTTAAAATAATAAGTCTTAATAAAAAACCACAGGTCTGGCAGTATTTATTGCTCGCCCTCACTTTAATCCTTGGAATTTTAACTCACACGATGTTTTATTTGGTAATTGCCAGTTTATTCATTCACTATTTTGTTTTTAATTTTTCGAAAATCAAATTATTTTTGAAATCTTTTTATTTTTATATTTTTATTATTGCCGGAGGCATACTTATATATTTAAGCGGGATAGGAAATACAGTATTATATTTTTATAACAGTAAAACTTTTTTTACCAACAATCTCTGGTACTACCATTCGTTTTTATGGAGAGAGTACGGTTTAATTTTATTTTTAGCAATAATTGGACTTTTAGTTGGTTTTAAAAATAAATTTAAAGAAACTTCCCTTATTTTTATCTATCTTATCTTTCATTTATTATTTTTATCTTTCATTTTTAAGCCTTATGTATCCCGCTATTTGCTGCCGATATTTCCGCTTCTTTTTATCTCTTCCGGATACGCTCTCACTAATATTCAACGGCTCTTTTATGATCGCAGCCATATTGTCATAGCTTTTCTTATTAGTCTGTTTTTTATCGTCAACGGATATAAATTTGTTAATAAACCAAAACAATATTATTCTGTTAATCATGATTTTCGCGAAATTGCCAACATTGATTATCACCAGTTATATCAACAGGTCAAAGAAAAAATATCTAAGACTGAACAACCGGTAGCCATTATTGAAACCTTGCCTGATCGAGCCCAATGGTATTTAGGATATGATTATGAACCGATATATTTATTTCGCTGGACTGATGAAGAAGGCTTAGTTAACGGTCTTCATAAAAAGACAGCTTTTGTTTATAATGAATATGGAGAAAAAATAATTGCTCCGAACTCTTCTTTAAGGATCATTGGTAATTTAAACGATTTAAAAAAAGCTATCAATAAATATTATAAAGGATTTATTTTTATTGACGATTCGTCTCTTCCTCAAGATGTTATTAAATATGCTCAAACTAATCTGAAAAAAGAATTATATCTTGATCATTATTATCTTGATGATAATCCTTATTCCATCTGGCCAGCCACTTTATATAGTTGGGGAATCAATTAACTTTATGAACTTTATAACAATTATTATTGTCCACTGGAATACGCCGGAACTATTAAAAAAACTGCTAACTCTTTTGAAACCTGAGCAAAATCTGGAAATAATTGTTGTTGATAATAAATCGGAAAAATCAGTTGATTGGGTAAAAAAAGATTTTCCAAATATTACTTTAATAAAAAATTCTGCTAATCAAGGCTATGCCGGCGGTTGTAATTCTGGGGCTAAAGAAGCCAAGGGCAATTGGCTGTTATTTCTTAATCCTGACGTATTGATAACTAATAAGCAAATATTGGCGATGGCTGATCAAGCAGAAAAAAACAATTTTGACGCCGCCTCTCCTAAACCCGGGTCAAACAGTTATCAAAAACCAATTCCTTCAGCGCTATCATTACTGGTAGAATTTACTCCACTTAATCGATTGATCGGTTTAGATATTTTTAAACAAAAAACTTTATTTGGTGGTTGTTTATTGATAAAAAATAAAGTACTGAAGCAACTGGGCGGTTGGGATGAGCGATTTTTTCTTTGGTTTGAAGATAGTGATTTAACCAAAAGATTATATGATAAAAACTATAGAGTCGGTTGGCTAAATACTAAAATAAGTCATATTGGAGGGGCATCCTTTAAAAAACTCAATGGCAAAAGTAAGCAAAAAATATTTTTTACTTCAATGAATATATATGCAAAGAAGTATTTTTCTATTATTGGAAGATTAGTTGTTTTTTTACTAAAAATTAAATATTTGTTATGAAAATTGGAATTGACATCACTATGCTTGTCTACACCGGCTCAGGGGTCGCCAACTACACCTATAATCTGGTTAAGACTCTTCTTGAGGAAGATAAAAATAATGAATACCGGCTGTTTTATTCATCATTTCATAAACAAAAAAGTGCCGATTATCTAAAAGAATTTGAAAAGCTTGGAGCAAAAATATATCACTATCGTTTTCCTTTTAAATTTCTGCAATTTTGCTGGGAAGAACTAAATATCATGCCGGTTGAATGGTTTACCGGAAAAGTTGATTGGTTTTTATCGTCGGATTTTTTGCGTCCGTCACTACTTTCAGGAACAAAAGGAATAACTACTATCCATGATTTAGTCTGGAAAATTTATCCACAATTTCACGAACAAAGGATTATTGACGCTCACGTAATTAAATTGAAAAAAACAATTAAGTATCAAGATATTATTCTTGTTGACTCTCAGAGCACAAAAAATGATCTAACAAAATATTATCCCAAAGTGGATAAAAAAAGAATTTATGTTGTATACCCCGGAATCGGGAAAGAGTTTAAACCCGTTAATGATAAAGAAAAAATAAAGAATGTTTTAAAAAAATATGGAATTGATTATCCCGGTAATTTTTTGCTTTATGTGGGAGCGATCGAGCCCCGAAAAAATCTTGTCTTAGCAATTAAAGTATTTTCTCAACTAATAAAAGATGAAAGGTTTAGAGACTATAAATTTATTATGGCTGGCAAAACAGGTTGGAAGAATGAGGATGTTTTTCAATTAATCAAGCAATTAAAGTTAAAAGGTAAGGTTAAATTTACCGGTTTTGTTGATGATGAAGATTTACCATATCTATATAATGCCGCCAGTCTGACCGTTTATTTATCTGCTTATGAGGGATTTGGACTTCCACCGCTGGAGTCATTGGCTTGCGGTAATAAAATAATTACCGGTAATAATTCCAGCTTGAAAGAAACAATTGATCCGGAGTTCTTGGTCGACGTCAATGATAAAAATAAAGTTTTGGAAAAAATGAAATATCTATTATCCAACAAAATAGAAATAAACGTCAAAGAAATTCAGAAAAAATTTGATTGGAAAGAATCAGCGAAGAAGTTTCTTAAAATAATATCTTCTGTTTAAAGATTATTTATTAATCTATTTAACGAGTTATTTATTTAGCGAGTTAATAAACAAACTCGCAAAACTCGTAAACTCGTAAAATAAATGATTGTTTTTAATAATGAAGCAATGACAATTATTTGTTTTGGTAACGTTTCAAGTCCGCATCTATCATCATTTTAACTAATTCCTCAAACGATACTTTTGGTTCCCAGTTGAGGATATCTCGAGCTTTATCACCTTTTGCTTTTAAAGTTGGCACTTCAGCCGGTCGTTTAAACTGGGGATCAATGACAACATATTTTTTCCAATCAGATATTTTAGCGTATTTAAAAGCTAGTTCAACAAATTCTCGGACGGTATGACTTTCACCGGTTCCAATAACAAAATCATTGGGATTTTTTTCCTGCATCATCAGATACATTGCCTCGACGTAATCACCGGCAAAACCCCAATCACGCTTAGCATCGAGATTTCCTAAACGTAATTCTTTAGTTAAACCCATCTTTATTTTGGCTATCCCATCGGTGATTTTTCTGGTCACAAACTGTTTGCCGCGGATAGGGGATTCATGATTGAAAAGAATTCCGTTACAGGTAAAAAGGCCGTAGGACTCCCGGTAATTGACCGTCATCCAATAGGCATAGACTTTAGAGACACCATAAGGAGAACGGGGGTGAAAAGGCGTCTTTTCATCCTGATAACCATTGGTATGTTGCAGACCAAACATCTCGCTGGTTGAAGCCTGATAAAATTTGGTCGTCGGTGAAAAAAATTTAATCGCGTTCAAAAGATATAGAGGGCCTAAAGAATTGACTTCCGTCGTTAATTTTGCCTGTTCAAAAGAAGATTTAACAAACGATTGAGCCGCTAAATTATAAACTTCATCGGGACGTAAAGTACGAATCAAATTTAACAGGGATGCTTCATCGTTCATATCACCCTCAACAAAATCAACATCATCAGTCACCCCAACATAGTCAGGATTGGAAAAATTTGGATTGGAATAACGTCTGATCAATCCATAGACTTTATAACCTTTTTCCAGTAGAAACTTAGCTAAATAAGGTCCGTCCTGGCCTAAGATTCCTGTCACTAATGCTGTTTTTGCCATATTAGGATAAATTATAACAGATTTTTTTAATTTCAATTATAATTGAAAGATGATTCAAAGACTTTTTAACTTTATCAAGAAACCTACCAGCCGAGATATTATCATCAACTCGATAGGAAATTATCTTAATGTAGTTTTTATTGCTTTTTTTGCTTTCATACTATTTCGCATTATTAGTCCGACTCAATACGGAGTTTTTAGTGTTTTAATGGGCATTGCTTATGTTTTGGCTAATGTCCTTGATTTTGGCACGACCGCGACTATTTACTCTTATCTTCCACCGTTAATTGAAAAGAGTAAAAAGGATACTTATGTTTTTATTAAAACTATTTTTGTCTATCAAACTTTATTCTCATTGATTATCATTGTCATTCTTTTTGTTACCTTTCCTTTTCTTGATAAAGTATTTTTTAAAACTAACGCGCCTTTGTGGGAACTGTATGTAACTTTAATTTCGGTTTTGTTTTTTATCTGGAGTAATTTTTTTATTAACATCCTTTATGCGTCAAAGAAATTTTTGAAAGCCAATTTATATTCTTTAATCGCCAACGTTGTTAAGGCAATTGTTATCATCGGATTTGCCTTAGCTGGTCGACTATATGTAGGAACGGTTATCTTTGTTTTTGGTATTGTTGGCCCGTTGATTTTTTTTATCTTAATTCTTTACGAAAAAAGAGAACGATTGGATTTTTTTATGAAATCTAAGATAAATAAAAGGCACTTTCGTTTTAAATATACTTTAACTTTTTTTATCGCCACCCAGTTTTTTAATCTGGCATCCCGAATGGATTTATTTCTTCTTTCTTTTTTCTTTCCCGGATCAGCTCAAATCGGCTATTATGGTTCAGCTCAAAAAATTATCTTCTTGACGGTCACCATGGCCATTGTCAGCATCACTCAAGTTTTATCTCCCCAATTCTCTCATCTTAAAACCCAGGAAGATGTTCGTCATCAGGTAAAAACCGGTTTTTATTATTTAATTATGCCTACCGGAATTTTTATATTGCTTTTTCTAACTCCGGATATTATTTTTAAATTATTTTTTACCGAAAAATACATTAAAGCAGCCGCAATTACCAGAGCGCTAAGTATTCCATATTTAATCAGTATCGTCGGCAATATACCCAACCTCTTTGTTCTTTATACTATTAAAAAACCGGTCTATATCTTATGGACCAATATTGCTTTTCTGGTAGTTGTTTCTATTGGCTATTTTTTACTGATTCCCCGTCTTGGAGTCATGGCTCCTGTGTATATTCTAACCTTAGGTTTTATTGTTGGAACGACTATTACATCAATTGCCTCAATTTACGAATATAAAAAGTTACCTTCTTCTCCAAATCTCAAAGGATAGTTCGCGAAAGTTCTTTACTTCTTTTTGTTGATATCCACTTTTAGTTAAACTTTTTTTATAATCAAGTCCATAAATATCAGCCGTATATGGAATGACAATTATCTGTTTCTCTTTACTATTTTTTGAACTTTCAAACCTTAAAACTTTTAAACTTTGATTGTAATATTTGACCGGATCACTTGATGTCTCAATCATATAAACCGGCTTATCTTTTGGTAAACTCTTAACCAAACTTTTCCAATCCTCCCGATGAAACGCCGGATTTAGAAGATAGACAAGTGAAAAAATTAAAAATCCTGAGAGGATTAAAATATTAATTACTATCTTTATCCGATCGCTCCAAGATAGTAATTGACTCGATCCTAAAATTAAACACATCAATGGTATTAAATAGATAAATCTAAAATACTGTAACATCGGAGTAAAAAATGAAACTAAAAATCCAATGACTAATGGGGTAATAAGTAAATAAAAGACAGTCTTAATAAAGACTGTCTTACTTAAGACTGTCTTTATCGTAAACAAGACAAACCCTGTCCAAATCCCCGCTATTCCCCAATACAGCCATTTCGGGTAAAAACTGATTCTGCCAATCGAGAATTTGATTGGAATTAAAAGTAGATTTTTAATATTTGCTTTCCCCAACACAGCCGACCAATTGACAACATTGGTTAGGGCAATTTTAGAATTAACAAGTTGTTGATAGAGCAGGGGAGAGATTGTCAAAAAATAAACAAATACTACCAATAAACAAATAAACAAATTTTTATATTGCTTTTTGTATAAAAAATAAAGCAAAAAAGCCGCTACTAAAAAAATTGATCCGTAAAAAGTTAGTAATGACAAAAAAATAAATAAGTTAAAGAATATTTGGTTTTTTTTTGATATAAAGAAATAAAGTGCTCCTGTAAGAAAAAATGTTACCATCATATACATTCTCGCCTCTTGAGAATAATATACAATCAACGGATTGAAAAGAAAAAATACGGCCGCCCAAATCCCTCCGATTAAATAAATAACATAGCCCGTCAATAAACTAAACAAAACTGATGGCATTCGTAAAGCAATTTCTGAATAGCCAAAAAAATTAGTCCATAATTTCATAAACAAATAATAAAGAGGGGGATGAAAATCATTTGGTGAAAATCCACTAATAATTTGCGAGAGTCTGAAATTTCTCACCACATTGGCAGTCACGGCTTCATCTAACCAAAGCGATTGATTAAGAGCGATTAAACGGATAAGAAATGCAGCTAAAAAAATAAGAATAATTTTTTTATTCATCCAGTATAATTATACAAAAGCGGGATTAGTTCATCGGTAGAATATCTGCTTTCCAAGCAGAGGGGACGGGTTCGACTCCCGTATCCCGCTCACAACTTTAGAGCCTTGTAGCCTTCCCACCCCTGCGGATGATTTTTGTACCAGATAAGAAGTGATTTGACGGAATCTTCGATTGTTCGTTTTGGCTCCCAGCCCAAAATTTCCTTGGCTTTTTTTATATCAGCTATTTTTTTAGCATCATCACCTTGCCTTGTATTGGCTTTTTCAATTGGGATTTCTATACCTGTTAATTTTTTGACTTGGTTTACCACCTCCAAAACCGAACTACCAGTTCCTGTTCCCAAATTAATTATTTCGCTTTTTTTATTTGATAAAAGATACTCTAAAGCTTTTAAATGAGCTTCGTTTAAGTCGACTACATCGATATAATCCCTAATCGGTGTTTTGTCAGGCGTATCAACTTCAGGACAGGTAAGATAAAATTTCTCAATTCCCAAAGCTCCCCGGACAACGTTCTGTACCAAAAGTGTTGAGGGTTTTTTTGAGTCTCCAATCATTCCGTCCGCAGTGGCCCCGCAAACATTAAAATAACGGAGGATCATATAATTAAATTTTTTTAATTTTCCAAACCATTGGATTACTTCTTCGGCCATTTTTTTGGAGGCGCCATAGGGAGTCGTCGGATTAAGAGGATGTTTTTCGTCAATTGGATAATATTTTGCCTCGCCGTATACGGCACAAGTTGAAGAAAAAATAATGTTTTTAATACTAAATTTGTCCATAGTTAAAAGAAGGTTGGAAGTTGCGGCCACATTATTCAAAAAATACTTTCCCGGATCTCGCATTGATTCGTCAACCAGACAAGACGCCGCATAATGAATTACGGCCGAAATACCCGGTTCTTTTTCAAGAATGGGGGAGAGGTCTTGAGCCAAATCTATTTCGTAGAAACTAAACGTATCGGGATATTTATTTTCTAGTAATTCTAATGGTTCTCTGTATCCTGTCTGAAAATTATCAAGACCAACCACATCATAACCGGACTTTAAAAATAAATCGGCCGCAACAGAACCTATGTAGCCACCAACACCTGTGATTAGGATTTTGGTCATACCTATATTTTAGCAAAAAATGTTAAGTCTTAAATATTAAAGGTTAAATAATTTTTAAACAGTTAAATATTAAATGAATTTATTGTTTAACAGTTTAATATTTAATATTTTTTTAACGTTTAACATTTAATCTTTAAGATTTTCTTAATTTATGAAACGGGTGCCAGTGTATTCTTCCTTCAGCCAGGAATATTCCCCCGAAAACAAATATGCTTCCGATGAAAAAATAAAGATTAGGATACTCTCCCAAAAGAGGAATCGCGATTAAGACTGCGATCACTGGATCAATATAAGTAAACAAGCCAACTTCCTGAGCTTTTATCTTTGAGATTCCCCAATAATATAAATAATAAGCCAAGGCTGAAGATAAAAATATGCCAAAAATTATTCCTACAATTCCTCGTATATCTAAGTTTGTAAAACTCCAACCTATTAATTCATTTCTCATGAAAGGTAAAAATGTCAGACTTCCAAACAAAAAGGAAAGCAAAGTCACTTGAAAAGAATTAATTTTTCGTAAAACATCCTTGCCGACTATCGTCTGAAAAACTGTCCCTAAAGTTGCTAAAAGAAAAAATAAATTACCTTGAATCTCTCCAAAAGCTAATTTTTTTTGTCCTAAAAAAATTGGCGATAGGATAATTATTAAAACGCCCAGCAACCCGATCAGCATGCCGGTAAAAACCTTTAGTTTTGGTTTTTCTTTAAGAAACTGGACTGACAAAAGATAGATAAAAATCGGACCGGAGGAGGCGATAATCGGGGCGTTAATACTTTCTGTTTTTCCTAATCCCAAAAAGAAAAAAGAAATATTAATAGTTACACCAAAAAAACCAACTAGGATTATCTCTATCCATTGACGAACGGTTAAAGGTTGCCATCTATTAATCACAAAAGGAACAAAAATAAGACCGGCGAAAAAAAATCGGATAAAAGCCAAAGTAAAAGGGGGGATGTTAGTCAGGGAAAACTTAAAAATTGGCGAAGCCATACCCCAGATTACGTTGGCAATGATGAGGGCTAATACAGGATTCATAAGTGTTAAATCTTAAATGTTAAAGGTTAAATAAATATTAAAGATCAAACGTTTAAACTTTAAAAATTAACATGTTTAATATTTGTTTAATAATTAAGATTTAATCTTTAGCAATTATTTATTAGGTTTCTTATTTAGGTATACAATAAGTTCTCCAATTATCCCTGTCATTACTATTTGAATGCCAACGATGATAAGTAGTATTCCTAGTTGTAACACCGGCCGGCGATAGAGAAGAACATTAAAAAATATTCTTTCAATCGCTAAGTATAAACTAATCAGAAAACCGACAGAAAATAGAGCTCCGCCTATCATTCCAAAAAAGTGAAGTGGTTTTTCTGAAAATTTAAATAAAAAATAGGCTGTTAGAGTATCAAGTAGCCCGGTAAATAACTTATTTGGACCAAACTTTGATTTTCCAAATCTTCTCTGATTGTTTTTTACGTTTATTTCTGTCACCTTATATCCATTATAAAACACAGCCAGGGGAAAAAAACGGAAATTATTTCCGTAAAAAACAAAGTCTTGGATAACTTCACGCTTAAAAGCTTTGAAACCACAATTAATATCATTGAAAGGGGAATGAAGAAAAGTTCTTAAAAACCAGGAGGCGGTCTTTGAGTAAATCTTTACTAAACCACTTTCTTGCCTGCTTGTTCTTATTCCATTCACAAAATCATAGCCTTCATCAATTTTTTTTAAAAATTTGTGAATATCTTTCGGGTCATCCTGTAAATCTCCATCCATAAAAACAATAGCGTCACCAATTGATTTTTCTATTCCCGTTTTTAAAGCCTGTCCTTTTCCTAAGCGTTTTTTATGTTTCAAAAATTTAATGTTTGTCCCGCTAAAGGCGGGATGAAAATTATCTGTCGATCCATCATTCACCAAAACAACCTCCCATTTCTCTTTAATATTTCTCATTGTATCGATTAATCGATTAATCAATATAGGTAGTGATTCTGCTTCATTATAAAAAGGAATTATAATTGAAATCATATTTTTTTATAAACTTCTATTTCCTGATTGTCAGAAAAAATTATTTTAAAATCATGGTCGTTTCTTAATTTTTGATAAAATTTTACCGGTAATGTTTCTGTATTGACATCTCCTATTTCAGATTTATTTATAATAACATAGTCAGCCAAAACATATTTATTCATTTCTTTTTTTAAAATATCTTTTTCCGTTAATCCCATTTCATTAAAAGCCGAGTCATACAAAAAATTATAATAATATTTTCTATTAGTGAAAAAGGGTGCTAACTTTGGCGTCGTTGACACTTTAATATTTTCATCCTTTAAATTATTCTGCCAAATTTTGATTGAATCAGTTTTAATAGAATCTATTTCTTTATAGGTAACCGGCTGTTTGGCAAAATAGGGGACTGGGTTATATCCATAAATTGATATTAAGTTTAAAAAAATAAAAATCGCGAAGAATATAATTTGTAACTTTTTATTTTTAACTACATTTAAAAAGTTTTTATATCCCAAAATAAGTGAATAAAAAATAAAGGCAACGATAACCGAGTTATAATGAAAAAAAATTGACCGCATATTATTATTACTACTTAATATATTGATTGCCAATTCGGGCAAATTAATTAATAAAGTTAGAGGAGAAAACAAAGAATAAAAATTAGGAAGTATTAAGGATCTTGCGTATGGAAATCCGTCAAAGATTATTGTTTTTAGTCTTGATTTAATGTCGACAAAATAGTTGGCAGCAAAATGTTCTGATCCACGAAAATAGGGGATTATAAAATAAACCGTTGAAACAAAAAATATTAGGCCCGTTAAAGAAGTAATTACTCCAAGTTTTTTCTGCTTTTTTATAAAAGTTAAATACAAACCTAAAAACATAACTACTAATCCAACATTCTCTTTAGTCAATAAGGCTAAAAAAATAAAAAGGAAATAAAGCTTATTTTTATTGACTAAATTAAAATACAAAGCAAAAAGAAAAAAAGTCGTCGTCAAGGTCACGGCGTGAAAATCAAAAAGAACTGCCCGTTGCACCGGAAAATACAAAAGATACAACAAGGCAAAAATTAGAGAAATTAATTTCTTCTTCAAGATTTTTTCTGAGATTAAGCAAACTGCCCAAGCCCCCAATCCAAGAATTAATGCTTGACCTATTAACAATATTTCCGGCCCCTCATAAATCTTATAAAATGGAGCAAATAATGCCAGTATCGGATCAAAATGAATTGCCAACCGAGAAGCATTCCGTTTTAATTCTTGATTGGTCATCTCAAGAAATCTGCCCTTTGAGGTGTTATAAACCACCTGATTCATAATCCCTAAATCATAATAATAGGAATTTAAAGTTTGGTAGCGCTTTATTGATAAATAAGAAAAGAAGATAATAAAAAATACTATACAAAACCATAATATAATTTGAAATTTATTTTTCATTTATTTCCTGAGTGAAACTTCTCATGAATTTGTTTTAATCCAAAGTTTGTTACGTGGGTATATATTTGAGTCGTCGCGATATTTTTGTGCCCTAACATTTCCTGGACCGATCTAAGATCTGCTCCATGAGACAATAAATCCGTTGCATATGAGTGACGCAAAATATGAGGGCCTATTCTTACGGTGATACCTGCTTTCTTTCGGTATTTATCGATCATTCGCTCAATTGACCGGACAGAAAGCCTTAACTTTTCATCCGTCAAGCCTTCCTTACTTTTAGGACCCGAATACCGGATGAATAATGCCCGGTAAGGATCGGATCTTTTAGCCATGTAAAGATTCAGCCATTCTTTTGCATGCTTTGACAAAAATACTACACGGGCCTTTCTACCTTTCCCTATTACACTGAATTCTCCCGACTGAATATTGATGTCTTCACGATTTAACGAGACCAATTCCGAGACTCGAAGACCCGTTGAGAAAAGTACCTCCAAAATTGTTCTGTCTCTAAGCCCAATTTCATCCTTCGCATTTACAATTTCGAATAATAATTTGAGTTTTTCGGGAGTTAAAACTTTTATCATCCGATCGCCGTTTTTGCCGAGTTCAACCATATCAGGAGAGAGCGAAGTAACGCGCTGACGGACTAGGTAGCGGAGGAAGCTTCTGAGTGCTACTAGGAAGTAATTTTGTGTTTGGCGCTTCAGGACACCCTTATATGGATTTTTATATTCATGACTTAAATACAATCGGAAGTTTCTGACAATGTTATCGTTAATTTTTTCAACAGCAAAATCTTCTTCTTTTTGGCTTAAAAACAACCATTTTTGAAAGAAATTTAGATAGTAAGCATACATCTTAACCGTTTTTAAGGAAAGTTGTTTTTCCAATTCACAGTATTCCAAAAACCGAGAAATCTTTTCCTTAATTCCCATGGACTAATTCTATCATTTTTCCTGTATATCGACTGAAAGAATTTTTACCGGTGTTACCGGGGTAGACATTTCTCCGGAAAAGCTTTGTTTAACAGGTGATTCAGCTATCTTATCAACTACATCTAAACCTGAAGTAACTTTTCCAAAAATCACATAGTTTTTAGGTAAAGGATTATCCCCGTGCATAATAAAAAATTGGCTGCCATTGGTATTAGGTCCGGAGTTAGCCATGGCAATTGTTCCGCGAGTATATTCTCCCGTGAAAGGCTCATCGGAAAATTTATATCCCGGTCCACCCGTTCCATCACCCTTTGGATCGCCTCCCTGAATCATAAATCCTTTGATAACCCGATGAAAAATTGTTTTGTTATAAAATCCTTTTTTGGCTAAAGTTACAAAATTATTGACTGTTTTAGGTGTTTGATCTGCATTTAAAGAAATAACAATATTTCCTTTTTCTGTGTGAAGAACTGCAGTCTTGGTAGTTTTTTTCATATTAAAAATAAAAAAGCCTGCACCCGATACTAATAAAATTATAATTATTATCTTAATATTCATAGAGACGAAATAGTATAATTTAAACTTCTTCTTATGTCAAAACAAAACCGTCCTCAATATTTAGTTTCTACCGATTCGATCGGTTTTTTTGGAAGACCTGAACATTTTTTTTATCTTTGGCAGGAATATTTTGAAAACAAAACTCTCGATGGAGTAGAAGTAGTCGCATTTAAACCGATTAATAAATTAAGAAGATTAATTTCCATATTTAAAAATAATAATATTCTTGCTTTGTCTTTTCACGGAAAAACCGGCGGCGAAAATCAATTAAATTTTTTGCCAAGAATTGTCATGACCTTGGTTAATTCTTTTATCGTCGACGTTGAAACTCTTCTGAAAGATTTTCCAAAAATTGAGTTTCTTTCTCACGAGCCATACTTTGAAAAAAACCCAATCAAACAAATAATTTTTCAGCATCAACCTAAAAAAATATGGATCGAAAACCACTTATCTGGAAAACAGGGAGTAGAGGATACGATTAAACAAATAATTTTTTATAGAGAAAATAGCATTAATGCAAAAGGGATGTTGGATATTTTTCATTACATTGCTCATTCTATAGATTCTATACAAACAAACTGGCCAAACTTAGTTTCGGAATTAAAGTCATATATTTTACTTAAGGATAAAAATGGCGAGCAATTTTTTCAGGGAATCCATTTTCCAATTGGCAGTAGATTGGGTGATTCTTTACCAATTGACAGTATGAGTGATCAAATGCTTGAGTTATTTGCTCAAAAAATTATTCCTCATATTGAAAGAGTCGTTTTTGAAAATCAACAAATACTTCCAGGGTTATTTTTTTCAACAAATAAAATGCTTATACAACAAAAAGAAAGGAATATAAGAATCATCGAACGCCTAAAAAAAACCGGAATCATTATTTAATCGTGATTAAAAATCTGTATAATAATTTCGTATGTTAAAGTCGGTTAGTTCAAACTACCTTATTTGCGTAAACCCTGCCAATAATTATATTGGGCTGGGAAAAGTAAAAACCTCTACCGATAAAGAGATCGTTCGAGCAGTAATAAAGTCACAAAAAGCTAAAAGAATTTGGAAAGAGATGGGAATTAAAAAACGAATAATAATTCTCCGTAATATCTTTGATGATTTCTTTGCAAAAAAAGAAGAGCTGATAAAAATTATCATTGAGGAAACGGGAAAAACAATCCGTGATGCAAAAAGTGAATTTGATCGCTATTCAATTAATTTTACCTGGTTTTTAGATAACGCGGAAAAATCTTTAAGGGAAAAAGTCACCTTTGAAAACGAAAAGTCTATACATCGTATTATATATGAACCACGAGGAGTAACCGCGGTAATAACCCCATGGAATCACCCTTATGGCATGTTTGTCTGGGGAGTAGTTCCTAATCTTGTTGCTGGAAATACTGTTGTGTATAAAGCATCAGAAGAGTGTCCTTTAGCAGGAAAATTCATTGCCAAAATTATGGCTTCAAAAAATTTACCTGATGGGGTCTTTACGGAAATATACGGAACCGGCGAAGTTGGTGCAAAACTCATTGATCAACCGATTGATTTTATATGGTTTACTGGCAGTTCGGCCGTGGGAAAAATTGTTTACCAAAAAGCGGCAAAAAAATTCATCAGTACGGTCATGGAATTGGGAGGATCAAATCCCGCCATTATGTTTGACGATGTCAATATTGACGACTTCATTGAAAAAATATATATCAAACGTTTTGGCACCTGTGGACAAACGTGTGACGCTCTCAAAAGATTACTTATTCATGAATCAATTTTTGACCAAGTGGTTGAAAAATTAAAAATAAGGTTTGGAAAGATTGTTGTAGGTAACCCATTGAATGAGAAAACGGATATTGCCAGCTTGATTGCCAAACGGCAAGCCGATCTCCTTGAAGCGCAGATAAATGACGCAATAGTAAAAGGTGCTCATGTTGTTTTTGGCGGTAAACGACCCGAGAAACTTAAAGGGGCATATTTTTTACCGACCCTTTTGACAAATATCAAAAAAAACATGAGAGTGTGGAAAGAAGAAGTATTTGGACCCGCACTTATTGTCGTTCCTTTTAAAAATGAAGAGGAAGCAATATCTCTCGCAAATGAAACAAAATATGGGCTTGGGTCAATTATTTTTACTAAAGACAAAAATAGAGCTCATAGAATTGCTTCAAGAATTGAGGCAGGCAATGTGGAAATAAATGGCGCAACTCACTGGTTACCGTGTAATCCATTCGGTGGTTACAAAGAATCTGGCATCGGAAGAGAGCATGGAGAAGTTGGTCTGCAGGAACTCTGCCAAATAAAACTCATTTCCGAAGAAAAATAATTTATTTGTTGACTTTGTATTTTAACAGAAGTGTTCCTATTGTATTTATTTTTTTGACACTAACAAATTTTAACGAAGCATTTAATAATTGTCCTTCAATGATATTTTTTCCTTTTCCAAAAAGTTTCGGTTCAATCGTTAAATATAATTCATCAACCAGGTTTTGTTTTAAAAACAAGCCATTGATAGTAGCCCCTCCAACCAACAACGTTTTTTTGTAGCCCAACAATGATAGTCGTTTTAATAATTCTTCAGGGGTTTCATTAGTAAACTCTAACTGACCTTTGATTGTTTTGTTAGAATATTTTTTGGGACTCCTGGTTAAAATTATCCTTAATTTACCTTTCTCAATTTTTATAACCGGTTGGGAAGCATCATAAGTTGTTCTGCCCATGACGATTAAATTATTTTTTTTGATTAAGGAAAAAAAATGTTTTTGATCTTCAACAGATGACCATGAGTAGACGTTTTGATTATCTCCTTGAGTAGTTTTTCCGTCAACAGACGCCAACATGACCATCGTCACTTTCATTTTTTTACCTCTCCCTTTAACCATTTGACGGCGAGGTAGACAAAGGGAGTCTCAATAATTGACATAAAACATTTAAGCAGCCAATAGGGGATGATTAAACTAAATAAAAATGAAAAGTTATCTCCAACCCCCTTATTAAAAGCATAAAAAGCTAAAGTTATAAAGATAGAGGTATCAATAAACTGGGAAATAAAATTGGAAAGATTGCTTCGTAACCACAAAGCCTTTTTACCAATCTTTGCTCTAAGTTTTTGAAAGATAACAATATCAAGAAAGTCAGCGATAGCAAAAGCGGTTAGACTGGCAAAAGCAATTCTGATCGATTGACCAAAAATCAGATCATAAGCGGCTTCATTGTCTTTAAAGCGAACAGACGGTGGGAGTTTGATTGCTAAAAAAGAGAATAACATAAATATAACTATTGTTATTAAACTCGACCGGTAAACACTTTTTGCCCTGGCAACGCCAAATACTTCAATAATCGCATCATTAATGGAAAAAATAATCGGGATAACAAAAATGGCCACACTGGCATTCCAGGTAAATTTACCAATTTGTAAAATGGGGAAAGTTTTTCCTCCCATTAATTCTGCAATTGCAATACAGGCGATGTAAATGGCAATAATTAAATCAAGTCTATTTATCTGAAGATTAATTTTTTTAAACATCGCAGGGAAATTTTAGCAAATTATTTTTTCCATTTCAACCACTTTTCCTCAACCTCTTTTTCCAAATCAATATCGTAAAACTTTGCCAGTATTAAAACGTGACTGAAAACATCGGCTACTTCTTTTCGAAAATTATCTTTTATTTCTACCGCACTTTTGCCTTTATTACGGCCCTTTCTGATCATCATCAAATATGACTGAATTAATTCGCCTAATTCCTCTTGAAGTTTGAGAATAAACCAATTACCATCTCTTTCAATTTTGAATCTTTTGGAATACATTTGGGAAATCTTTTCCACTTCTTGCGTTAAATCCTTGACGTTCATAGATGAATTATATCATCTTTAGTGCCAATCTATAGCTTTCATTCCATGCAGTTTTAAATATTCGTTACATTTACTAAAGTGATGTTGCCCAAAAAATAAATGTGCAGAATAAGGGGAAGGATGACCTGATGTCAATACTAAATTTTTCTCCCGATTTATTGCTTCGCCTTTTGTTTGGGCATACTTGCCCCACAATAAATAAACTAAATTGGCACGATTTTCGTTAAGTGTTTTAATGACGGCATCGGTAAATTTTTCCCAACCTTTATCTCGATGAGAAGCGGGCATATTAGCAGCAACTGTAAGAACGCTGTTTAACATCAAAACTCCTTGGTTCGCCCAACGGGTTAAATTACCAGAAGATAAGGGAGTAATTCCCAGATCATCGTGAATTTCTTTGTAAATATTTTTAAGTGACGGCGGAAGTGTTATTCCGTCATTGACGGCAAAAGATAAACCGTTGGCCTGTTTTTCACCGTGATAGGGATCTTGACCAACGATGACAACTTTAACGGAATCAAGAGGGCAAAGATCAAAAGCCCGGAAAATATTTTTCGCTGGTGGATAGACTTTACCAGATAAATATTGGCTGCGAACGAATTCTGTCAATTCTTCCCAATATGGTTTATGAAACTCTTTTTTTAAGACCGCTTTCCATGTTTCATCAATCTTAACGTCTTTCATAAGTTAAATTAAATTACCATCGATATATTTAAGTGCTTCGACCATACCTCCGTCTTTAACCGACGGGACAACTAAACTGGCAATGTCTTTTAATTCTTTTGGTGCCGTCGCCATAGCAATGCTAAATCCGCAGGCAGTAAATAGGGGATAGTCATTCGGGCCGTCACCGATTCCGACGACATCTTCATCCGATAGACCAAGAAATCTCTGATACTCCAAAACAGCTGTATGTTTGGTGGCTTTTTCCGAAGTGATATCAGCCCCAAAGAAATTAACGAAATTAAATTTCATTGCCGCAATATCAGAACAACTTTTTTGAAGATTATTAATATGTAAATCTATTTCTACTTCGGTGAGCTTATTGGCTTTTGCCCAAAGCACCATTTTTAAAATTGGCTCATTATTTTTATATTCACTTAGAGGTTGATTTAAAATATCCGCGTAGTGTTTGTCTCCTCTAATTATCACTGAGAGATAAACGTGATCTATTGCTTCTAAAGAGAAGGCTAATTTTTGAGTTAAAAAATATTGAATCATTTTCTCGGTTGATTGATTAGAAATTGCCTGAAGAAATAATGTTTTATTGGTCATCGAATCAAAAATCATTGCTCCTCCATGTAAAATGTGAATTCCTTGAATATTTAATTCATTTTCAATTTTTTTAATCGAACTGTAATAAGCCCGGCCGGTCGCCAAAGAAAATCGGATATTCTTATCAAGTATTTTTTTTATTAATGTTTTTACTTCAGGCAAATACTGTCCATTTTCATCAACCAAAGTTCCGTCAAAATCACAAAGTATGGCTTTAATTTTTTTCACTAAGACTATTATACCTTGATTTTTTATTCCTCAACAAACGTTAAAGCGATTCCGCTTAGATTGGCACGACCAGTGCGACCGATGCGGTGAATATAATCTTCATAGGTTTGCGGAATATCGTAGTTGATGACGTGTGAAACATTGGCAATATCAAGTCCTCGGGCGGCCACATCGGTGGCTACCATGATTTTTACCACGTCTTCCTTAAACATTCTGATTGCCTGTTGCCTTTGAAACTGGGCTTTATCTCCATGAATTGAAGTGACTTTGAATCCTCTCTGGAACAAAGTTCTTGAAATTCTTTCGACTCCGTGTTTGGTCCGTCCAAAAACCAATACTTTCTTAAACTCTTCTTGCTTTAAAAGTGAGGAAAGTTTTTCCATTTTTGCACCGATCTTTTTATCCAATCGAACCAAGTCCTGCTTAATATGGCTAAGCGTTTCTTGAGTTTTGACAGAAATGGTCACCGGGTTTTTGACAAATGATTCGATTAATCTGCTGATTGCCGGTGAAACGGTTGCTGAAAAAAATAACGACTGTCTATCCTTAGGTAAATAAGAAATGATTTCTTTGATGTCGTGGATAAATCCCATATCAAGCATTTGATCGGTTTCATCGAGAATAATCATCTTAAATGTCTCAAGTCTCAAGACGCCTCTTTCAATAAGATCTTTTAATCTTCCCGGAGTGCCGACGACTACGTGAGGATTACGTCTTAGTTCATATGTTTGATCGCGCATCGATGATTGGCCGATACAAAAAGCGCTGAAGATCGGCATATTTCCTGTAAATTTTCTTAGTTCATCTCGAGTCTGCAAAGCTAGTTCACGGGTTGGGCTGATGATAAGGGCTTGATATGAATAGTCTTTTAGAATATTTTCAATAAGCGGGATTAAGAAAGCGGCTGTTTTTCCGGTCCCAGTATTTGAGATACCTATAACATCTTTACCGGCTCGAATTGCAGGAATGCCTTGCGCCTGAATTGGAGTCAAGGTTGTATAACCATGACGAGCAATCGTCAATTTAAGTGATTCCGGTAAATTAAGACTGGAAAAAAGTATTTCGGTAACTGGAGTAGGGGAGATATTGAAGTTTTTGACACTGGCTTTGCGGATAAATTCATGAATATTGCCGCCTTTCATATTACGACCACGTCCCGAAAAACGGGAAAAACCAGATGACCTACTACTATTAAACCGACTGAACCTATTTGATGGTTGAAAACGTCTTGTATACATAAAATAAATAAAGAAATTATTAATATTTGAAAGTAAGAGCGGCAAGCTCTTCTAAAAACAATGAAGAAGAACTTAAATTTAATACCTCAAAGCAGACCTTACAATCTGGTTAAAGTATAACAGAATAAATCTATTTAGCAATTGAAGAAGAAAGGGAATTTTAACGATAAACTTTGTCGTGAGTGCCGATGGCAATAAAATAAGCTTCATCTTTCTCTAGTAAAATATATATCATCCTAAAACTTCTAGACAATGATATACTCCAACGGTTTTTCATCTTTCCAGATAACTTATGGGTTCTTAGAGAAGGATGTTGCGGCTGAAGTTGAAATAATTTAAGTTGTTTATTAATCTGGTCTGTCAAAGCTTTGTCTGTTCGTTTAATTTTTTTGAGAAGTCTAATAAAATCCGGCGAGAATCTTATCTTCATGGTCTTTTAAAGATTTTGAAAAAAATCATCAATATTATTAACGACGACTGAATTATCTAATTCTTTTATTGCTTTTTCCGATATTTTCTCAAGTTGTGAAGAAGCGGTAAAAATAGGATATTCTTCTTCAATATCTTTAATAATAATGTATTTTATCAATTGAGTGACCGGCACTCCTAAACGAATAGCCTTATTTTTGAGAAGGCTGTTCAACTGTTCAGAAAGACTTATTTTTATTTGTGCTTGATTGCCATTCATAATGCTAAATAAAACTTAATTAATACCTAAATTATACCCATTTTATCCAAGTTGTCAAGAGCAGTGTTGACAACACATGGGAATCAAACTTTTTTTTGCGGAGAAGGGGGGATTCGAACCCCCGATGACATTTCTGCCATATACGCTTTCCAAGCGTACGCATTCGGCCACTCTGCCACCTCTCCTTGATAAACTATAGTATATCATTGAGTCAAAATTTTAGCCATAAATTAATTGTATATAGCCTATAATCTAAAGTTATCCACAAATTATTAACAAGAATTAAAGTCTTATAGTTTATTTTTTAAATATAAAGCGCTTTTGTTTTGCTATAATTGTTTAACCATAGCCGGGGTGGCGAAATTGGCAGACGCGCAGGTTTTAGGAACCTGTTCCCGTAAGGGATTGGGGGTTCGATTCCTCTCCCCGGCACAAATTAATTATTAAAAAATTCCAGACCCGCATGTTCCGCAAAAAATTATGTCAAAAAAACATAAAGTTATTATTGTCCCTGGTCTTGGTGATGAAACAAATATAATAAGGCTTTTTACAAATCACTGGCGAAGTCATGGGTTGGAGCCGGTGATTCACTCCGTTGGCTGGCATGATGACAAGAATAATTTTGAATCTAAACTACGAAATATAGTAAAGTTAATAGATAAATTTTCAAAAGAGGGGAGTACTGTTTCACTTGTGGGAACAAGTGCCGGCGGAAGTGCTGTCCTTAACGCATTTATTGAACGAAAAAATAAAATACACAAAGTTGTTAATATTTGTGGAAGATTGAGAGCCGGTACTCAAAAAGGCTTTCGTTCATTTGAGGCTCGGACAAATTCTAGCCCAGCCTTTGCTCAGTCGATAAGACTTTGTGAAAGTAGAGAAGATGAGTTAACCGACGTTGATAGATTAAAAATAATGACGGTAAGAGCCATGTTTGGCGACGAGTTAGTACCAGGCAATACAGTCATCTTAAAAGGTGCTTATAACACAAAAATCCCTACACCTGAACATATATTTAGTATCGGAATGGCGTTAACGTTATTATCGAAACCAATTATTTTGTTTATTAAATCACAATAACTCCAAACTTGCCCAGAGAATTCTTGAAGCATAAGTTTTATAAGGGGACCATTGGCTGATAATTTTTTCCACCTGTTTTTTGGTCGGATCTTTTTTCAACTTATATATTTTGATGATTCCTTTTTTTAGCCCCAGATCGCCATGGGAAAAAACATTTTCCCTCCCCAAGACAAACATCAAAAACATCTCCGCCGTCCAAGGACCAATCCCTTTAACTTTTGTCAGTACTTTGAAAACTTCTTCATCAGCCATCAAATCAAGATGCAGAATAGGCAGGTCGCCATGGATAACCGCCTCGGCAAGATTCCTTACATATCTGGCTTTTGCGTGAGACATTCCGGATCCTCGCAGTCGTTCGTGGGAAATCGAAAGAATATCAAGAGCGGTTACTATTTCATTTGGAAATAGTTTTTGGAAACGGCCAAAGATTGCTTCTCCGGCTTTATCCGAAAGCTGCTGGCGGACAATTTCGCGGCAAAGCCGATAAAAATAATTTTCGGGAGAATCTTTTTTGATAGGGGATAGTCTAACCTGTAAAGCATATGAATGAAGAACCAGATCATTAATTCTAAAATGGTTAAGGATTTTTTTATTCATATTTTTACTATCAGACTGTTAATTGTAACAAATCAGCTGAAATCTGATAAAATAGTTTATATGCAAATTTGGACATATTCGCTCTTTAGTGTTTTGATAGTTAGTTTAATTTCCTTAATTGGACTTTTTACTTTATCAATAAAAGAAAACCAATTAAAAAATATTCTTATTTACTCTATCAGCTTTTCCGCCGGTGCACTATTTGGTGATGTTTTTATCCATCTTTTGCCGGAAATTATAGAAAAAAATGGCTTGACTGTTCAAATCTCAACCTTTACTCTTTTAGGAATCGTTATTTCTCTATTTATTGAAAAAATTATTCATTGGCGTCACTGTCATATGCCTGTTAATAAAACTCATGTTCACCGCTTTGCTTATATGAATTTATTTGGGGATTCTATTCATAATTTTATTGACGGATTGATTATTGGCACAGCCTATCTTATTAGCATCCCGGTTGGTTTAGCTACAACGCTCGCAGTAGTTTTTCATGAAATTCCTCAAGAAATTGGTGATTTTGGCGTCTTGATTCATGCAGGTATTAGTCGAAAAAAAGCTTTGATATATAATTTCCTTACCGCAACCACATCAATATTGGGCGCCGTCATAGCTATCCTTCTTTCATCCAAAGTTGAAGGCGCTACTAATATGCTTTCAGCTTTTGCCGCCGGTAGTTTCATCTATATTGCCGGATCAGACTTAATCCCCGAACTTCATAAAGAAACCGAGCTTAAAAAAAGCGTTATACAGATTTTTACTTTTATCCTAGGAATTGCCATTATGTACGGACTGTTGATTATTGGTTAGTTATAAATTGTTATAAATAGTTAAAAATAGTTAAAAATAGTCAGTAAGTAATTTTAAAGCGAGGGTAACAAATTTTTTGCGGTTTATTGTTTTCCGTCAAAAAATTTCCGTTACCGAGCTTTATATAATAAGATTATGAACAAAAATACCATAATAATTTCCATCGTTTCTGTCCTCGGAACTTTTTTGCTGCTTTTTGGCGTCTATAAATTAGTCAACCAGCCTGTTCAAACAGATTTTCCCCAAGCCAAACAACTAAAAGCCAACGATCATACCAAATGGTCTTCTGACAAAAAAAGTATTTTAATTGAATACAGTGATTTTCAATGTCCGGCCTGCAAAAATGCCCACAATATCTTAAAAGCTATTGAAGCTTCTGGCAGCGCCGATTTTTCCATTACCAAAAAAGTTACTTTTGTCTATCGACATTTTCCCCTTAGCCAAATTCATAATAAAGCCAATGTGGCCGCTTATGCATCTGAAGCCGCCGGTAAACAGGACAAGTTTTGGGAAATGGCCGATCTGCTTTTTGACAACCAACAAACCTGGAAAGAAAGTAATAATCCTCAACAAGAAGATTTCGTCAACTATGCCAAAGAACTTAAACTCAATCTTGAAAAATTTAAAAAAGACATTGATTCATCAGAGGTTAAGAACAAAGTTGCTGAAGATCTAAAAGACGCCGAACAAATGGGGATTAGTTCAACTCCGACTTTTTTCCTTAATGGCCAAAAAGTTGATGTTAATTCCTACGACGAATTTAAGGTTATGTTAAAAAATCTTTAAGATATATAGTGACTAATAATCAAATAATAATTAATAATCTCCTTATAAATTATTACTCTGTTTTACCGGATAAAAAATCTTCCAACAAAATGCTTATTTTCCTCCACGGTTGGGGAGTTGATAGCAAGCTTTGGTTTAAATTAATCCCTGAATTGATCAATGCAAATTATTCTTTATATTTTTTGGATCTTCCTGGCTTTGGTCAGTCTCAAGTACCAAATACAACATACAACGTAGATGATTATAAAAGAATCGTGTATGAGTTTGTAAAAAAAATGGGGCTAAAAAAAATTAATTTAATTGGCCATTCTTTTGGAGGCAGAATATCAATTAAGTTGGCCGCTGAAAATCCTGATTTTTTGGAAAAAATAATTTTGGTCGATGCAGCAGGAATCGTTCATAATTCTCGAAAGAAAAAAATTCTAGCAATAATTTCTAAATTTATAAAGCCTATTTTTATGCCTTCTTTTATGCAACCTCTTAGAAAAAAATTCTATGTATTAATCGGTAGTGAATATTTAGAGAATATTAAACTTTCAAGGATTTTTACAAAAGTTGTGATGGAAGATTTATCTCCTTTTTTCTCTAGAATTAAAAAACAAGTATTGATTATATGGGGGGAGAATGACAAAATAACACCTCTCGATGATGGAAAATTAACGAATAAAATTATTCTCAAATCAAAACTTGTTGTTTTAAAAAATGCCGGTCATTTTAGTTTTCTAGATCAACCAGAGAAGTTTGTTAAAGAATTGATAGAATTTATATGAAACATTTCAACCCAATCAGATTTTTTTATTTCCATCTACTTCTTCTTCAACTTGAAGAATATGATTTAGCTCGGTTTATAAAAGCAGTTGCCAATACTAAAGGCATTCCACCCAGGCGTGATTTCCGTAAACCCTTGAAATATACTGCCAAAATTAAGCTCATTACGGCCCTAAGTTCATTATTAATTCTTTTTGTGGCCCTTTTTTCCAGTAAAATCTTTACCAATAATCCGTATGAAATGATTGCTTTAGTTCTAATCTACGCCTTAGGATTATATTTCAGTTATATTTTTTTGATCATAATCGATACTTTACTTCTTCCTATTGATACATTTGTTAAAGAATTGTTTGTTTTTCTGGCTAAAAATAAAATAAAAAAGTTGAAGAATCTGAAAATAATCGGTATTGCCGGAAGTTATGGTAAAACCGGAATAAAAGACTTAATTACAACCGTTTTATCAGAAAAATATCAGATTGTTAAAACTCCCGAAAGCGTCAATACTCCGATTGGAATTGCCAGAACAATTCTAAGCCAAGTAAATGAAAAAACAGAAATCTTTGTTGTTGAGATGGGGGAATATTATCCGGGTGATATTAAAAATATCTGTTCAATTGCTCCTCCTCAAATTGGTGTAATCACGGGAATTAATGAAGCTCATCTCGAAAGATTAAAGTCAATTAATAACAGTATTAAAACTATTTTTGAAATTGCTCAAAATATGAAACCAAACGGAATGCTTCTTTTAAACGGCAAAGATAAACTGATAAAAAATCACTACAAAAAATTTGTTGCTCGTCAAGAAATCTATTTATACCAGGCTAAAGGAAAAATTGAGTTTAATGAAGACGCACCTGGATTTGTCTACCAAAAAATATTTTTTCCTCTATTGGGTCAATATAATTTAGACAAGATTGACGGGGTTATTTACTTGGCAAAAAAACTTGGTTTAAACCACCAAGAAATTGAAACTGGTTTAAAAAAGATAAAGACACCCGCTCATCGACTCCAGCCAATTTTAAATAGTGAAAAAAATATTCTTGTCATTGACGATAGTTATAACGGTAATCCCGATGGGGTAGAGGAAGCCATTAAAACTTTATTCTTATTTAAAAAAAGAAGAAAAATCTTTATCACCCCAGGGTTGGTCGAAATGGGGGATAAAAGCAGAGAAGTCCACCAGAGGATAGGAAAAAGATTAAACGACGTCGTAGATTTAGTCATTCTAATTAAAAATTCGGTGACTCCTGATATCGAAGAAGGCCTAATTAAAACTGGTTTTAACCGAAAAAATATTCTTATGTGTGACTCGATGATGGAAGCCCAAAATAATCTTAATAATATTATAAAATCTGGCGACGTTGTTCTATTCCAGAACGACTGGCCGGATAATTATGTATAGTATAATGGTACTATGAAAACAGTCGGAGTCTTTTTCGGTAGTAGATCTCCCGAGCATGATGTCTCCATCATCACCGGACAACTGATTATTTCCGGATTAAAAAAATGCGGCTATAATGTCATTCCTGTTTATATTGACAAAAAAGGCAAATGGTATTCCGATCCAAAGCTTGCGTCAATAAAATTTTTTACCCAAAACCAAACCGATTTAGATAAAAAACTTTCATCATTTAATATCGACTTTAATAGATCTTCAGGAAAAATCGTCAAACAATCAGGATTTTTAAAAAGCAATGTCGTCTTTGACATTGTCTTCCCGGCTTTTCACGGACAAAACGGGGAAGACGGAACCTTCCAGGGACTATGTGAAATGTTAAACGTTCCCTACGTTGGCTGTGATGTGACATCATCGGCTCTCACAATGGATAAAGTATTGACCAAAATGATCTATAAAGCTAATAATATTCCTACAGTTGATTTTGTTTATTTTAATTTAGAAGAGTGGCGGATAAATAAGAAAGGCATTCTTCGGCAGATCAAGTCTTTAAACTGGCCGGTGATTATCAAACCGGCCCGCCTGGGCTCATCGATTGGAATCTCTAAGGCAAAAAATCAGAAAGATTTGGAATTTGCTATAGAAGTGGCGCTTCATTACGATGAAAAAGTGGTCGTGGAAAAAGCCATAGAAAATCTAATGGATGTCACTTGTTGCTTAATCGGTAACGACGATCCGCAGCCATCCCTGCTTCAGGAATCAATTTTTTCTAGTGGATTTTTTTCTTATGAAGATAAATATCTAAAAGGCGGCGGAGCCCAGACCGGCAAAGCCACTAAAAGTATTATTATTCCCGCTAGATTGGACACAAAAACTACTAAAGAAATTCAAAACGCGGCCGTCAAAGCTTACCTCATACTGGGTTGCTCTGGCATTGCCAGGGTTGATTTTCTTTACGATAGAACTACGAAAAAATGGTTTGCCAACGAAGTTAATACTTTACCCGGAACTTTATATCACCATCTTTGGAAAAGATCCGGAATTCCTTTTGAAAAGTTATTGGAAAAACTGATCGGTTTTGCCGAAGAAAAATATCAGAAGAAAAAACAGATTACCTATACTTTTGATTCCAATATCTTAACTCAAGCATCCTCAACCAAGCTTTCTTTGAAAGGGGTTTAATTCAACTTTACCAATCTTCCATGTTCCCGGGCCTTTTCAAACATCGCTGAAAAAAACCAAATTGTTAACGCTAAATATAATATATTTAAAACAAAAGCAAATAAAAGATTATTAATTTCAATTTTGTTACTAAACAAAATTCTTCTCATTTCTTCAAATACATATGTTGGTGGCAAAATAACACTTATTCTTTGTACCCAAACAGGCAAAGAAGAAAGGGGGTATAAAACGCATGCAAAAGGTTGGACAATAGCAACAATTGCCCAGGCTATTTCTTGCACTGAAATACCAAAACGAAGGATAAGACTGTTGACAAATAATCCTAAAGTAATACCGAATATAATCAAATTAATAAATAAAATTGGAATATGTAAACCAAAGGAGGCAAAAATATTGAATTTATATAATATGATCGATCCTATTGTTAAACTAATTACTGTGATAAACATTTTTATAATCCCAATAATTACAAGGGCTGTTAAATATTCTGCTTTTGTTAATGGCGATGCAAAAAGATTCAAGATATTTTTATTCCACATCTCGTCAATAAAATTAATCGAAATTTCCCTCTGCGGCTGAACAATTATTTCCCAAAAAACTACACCCCCAATAATCATGGTTATAAAAGAAAAGTTACTTGAGGAATTATTTTGAAGAAAAGAAATCGTTAGCCCCCAAATAAGAAGTCCAAAAAATGGCCAACCGAAAGTCCACATAAACCTTTCCGGTGACCTTGGCCAGATATATAAATGCCTAATGACAACAGCAGCTACACGTTTAATTCTCATTTTTATTCCTAATAACTTTTAAGAAATAATCTTCAAGGGTCGGTTTTTCTATAGTTATTTGAGAATATTTAAGTTTTGCTAAAGACAACCTACCTAAAAATTGTCCCACTTTTTCCTCTTCTATATTAAGGAGTATTTCTTTTCCGGCAAAAGAAAAAACATATTGATAGTTTTTCAATAATAATTCTACCTTATTAATATTTGAGTCAAAAAATAATCTTACTCTACAGAATTTTATTCTCTTTGTTAATCCTGTTGGTGTATCTTCAGCAACTATTTTTCCCTTGTTGAGGAAAATTACTCTATCACATATTTCGGTCACTTCCGCCATATTATGAGAAGTGAAAAGAACTGAAGTTTTCTCTGTCTTAACTTTATTAAGAATATACTTTCTCACTAAATCGGAAATATCTGGATCTAAAAAGGCCGTCGGTTCATCCAATAATAAAAGACGCGGATTGTTGACAAAAGCTTTACAAAGATAAAGCCTTGTCAGTTGACCAGAGGATAGACTATCAGTTAAATTATTTCTAAGATCAAATAGCTGAAATTCTTTTATTAATATTTCTATTTTTTCCTTATAATCTTCTACTTCATAAAGTCGACCAAAAGTATATAAGTTT